>Ga0209463_1000025_pt1 | contig 132642 bp, 156 predicted proteins | sample AgamicMgSfrz_FD_187169 | JGI IMG/M metagenome (GOLD analysis project Ga0209463, IMG submission 187169) | Agave microbial communities from Guanajuato, Mexico - Mg.Sf.rz (SPAdes) (version 2) | ecosystem: Host-associated > Plants > Phyllosphere > Phylloplane/Leaf | place: Guanajuato, Mexico... | reverse complement strand
TGTTGGTTATTCCACCACAAATCAGACGGAAAAGGCGGAGGGAAACATTCACGTTGGATATCAATTAATTCATCGAAATCTTTTTCTTTATAGTTTCGAATCACAATTTTAATGGGTTTTTTATTCTCATCAAACACATACATTTCTTTTTTCATTTTTTTCTCCTTCACTATTTAGTGAATGAAGTATATCACATTTTTTTCATTGCATAAACAAAATATTCTACTATACTATATAGGTAAGACACATTGGAAGGATGATGAGAAATGGAATTTGGTCAATTAAAAGAAATGTTATTATATGAACACGTTGATTTTTTTGGATTACAAATCGATCCTGGGGCAAAAATTGTTGATTTATTAGAAGTATCAGCAACTAAAACAAATCGCGAACTTGTTGTATTCAATCTTGCTGAAGGCGTTTCACTGGAAAAAGTGAAAAAAGAAGTAGGTGATCATCAGCTTGTATTATTCAATCATTGTCATCGCAATTTAACAAATTTTGTTGAAATTTTTAAATACATGAATCGTAAACATGCTTCATTTACCAATACAACTCTTGTGTTTCGTATTTATAAAGATGCTCAATATGATAGCGGATTCTCTGATTTAGTTGCTCATTTGTTAGAAAAAATGAATATTCAACTTTTTTCTGTTGAAAAACCTCATATTGAAGAAGTAGCTTATCAATTAGGACAGTATTAATAATAAAACACGTTGTTAACTAACAACGTGTTTTTTTTCATAAATTACAAATTGATAATCATATGGATTTTGAACATTTTTTACGCCTTTTTCGTTTTTTATTACATCATATTCCTCTTTATCAAAACTCGGAAAAAACGTATCTGCTTCAAACTCTTGTTTTATTTCTGTTATGTATAACCTTTTGGCATAAGGTAAAAACATCTTATAAATTTCAGCCCCCCCAATAATGAAAAATTCTTCTTCATTTTCCTTATAAAAAGTTAAAATTTCTTCAACGGTATGATAAATTTCACAATTGTTGGCTGAAAATTGTACATCTCTTGTTAACACCATATTTTTTCGATTGGGTAGAGCAAATCCAATAGACTCATACGTTTTCCTTCCCATTACAACAGCATGACCACTTGTGACACGTTTAAAATAAGCCAGATCTTCAGGTAAACCTCTTTTCCATGGCATATCTCCTTCTTTTCCTATTTCTCTATTTTTCCCCATACACACAATTAAATTAATCATTTATTTTCCCCCTTTTTTTCTTTAGTTTAACATAAAACAAAGACGAAACATATGCTTCGTCTTTAAATACCAATTACTTGTTCAAATTCTTTTACTTTCATTTCATTGAGATAAAACGCTTTACGCGTTAACTCAAAAATGATTTTTTTCTCTTCTTGCGTAAATAATTCGTTTTTTATGGAAAGTTTTTCATTCCACTCTCCTTTATCTAACATATCTTCTGGGATGCCACATTTTAATGATAATTGAACAAATCCTCCTAAATCATATGCTTTTCGTAATTGATTTCTTTTTTTGTCGTCTAATGTTAACATGCTATCACCTCATGTTTTAGTGTATTCTATTTTTACCATTTTATTCTTTTTTGTTTCGATCTAACCAAACTCTTCGTTCACTTTCTTTTAACGAAGAAAAGCTTAATGCGTGATATAATGCTTTTTTTAATATCCAACTACTTTTTTTCGTCATGCTTGGTGCATACAATTGATATATATAATCTATTTTTTTATTTTTTTCTATTTTTAAAAACACCAAACGTGTGATAAACGTACCATTTGTCGTTTCAACTTCTACAATATATTTTTGATCTTTCACACAATATAATTGTGTTATTTTTTTTATTATTTCAAATTCTAATTGTTTGTTTTCCATCAATACCTCTCCTTTTCTACATAATATGACAAAAAAACATTTGACAGAACAAAAAAAATTACTATAGTCAAAAAGAATTGGAGGGATTTTCATGGATAAATTATTAAAACTTTTTATTTGTTTTTCTCTTTCAACTTTTATTTTCATGCAGTTTTTATCTGAAGAGCATTCACCAAAGAAACCCCAACATGAAATATACACAATAGAAAAACAGGTACCTAAAAAAGAAAAAATACTATGATTTTAAAACGACTTCCAGGAGCCGTTTTTATTTTTGAAAAAAAGAATCCTTTTTCTTGTCTAATACTTTATCTTTCGATAACATAAGCACAAATGGAGGTGATCACCTTGCATTCACAACAAGTAATCAGTGCAAAAAAATATGTTGTAAAGTCAATTCTACTTGTTTGTCCTTTAGTTAGTTTTCTTTCTTTATTTTTTCCTTATTATTTTTTTGAAAAGACAACACTATTAAATTATTTTATATTTTTTCTAATTGTTTTTTTCGTTTCTTCCATCATCGTTGGGAATTTCACTTATTTTATCGGTCATAAAAGATTTTTATCCCCTGCCAACAAACTTATTCAACAATTAGATCAAATTGCTGAAAAACAATTAGTTTATTCTCTCAAACGAGAATCACTCGGTTATTTAGCACCAGTAGGAGATGCAACCGAAACCTTATTATCATCTCTTCAAAAACAAATTCAATTATTGAACGAAACATCTTCAATCATTGAACAATCAAATCAATCAAGTTTACAAGGAATTCAAACTATTTCCCATCAAAGCGAACATGTAAATCATGTATTAAATGAAAATGTATCACAACTTCATTCTTTACAAGATCAATCTCTTCTTTTATTATCTTTTTTTCGAGATTATCATAAACAAAGTGAAGAAACAAAAGAATTAATCTCAAAAAACGTAACCGAAATTGAACATTCTAAAGAACAACTTATTGAAAATCAAAAAAATATTTATCAAACAGATGAACAATTTAATGAATTAATTCATCAATTACAGGAAGCAAGGAAAACCATTGATTCTTTTTCTACTTCCATTACAAACATTAGCAACAGCATTAATTTAATTACATCTATTAATCAACAAATCAACTTACTTTCATTAAATGCAAGTATTGAAGCTGCACGCGCTGGTGAACACGGGAAAGGATTTATGGTCGTAGCGGATGAAATCAAAAAACTTTCAGCTAAAACAGAAGAAACCACCAAATATATCGTGGAAACGTTAAACGAATCAAAAACAAATGGAACGACTATTCAACAAATCATTACATCAGGAGAAAAACAATCCATTGATACAGCGAAAAGTTTTTTACAATTAAAATATGACTTGTCATTTATTTTAAATTCTCTTCAAATTCAAAGTGATCAAAATGAATCTGTTTTACAAGTAGCCATGAAAAATTATGACAAAATGGAAGAAATGCTAAAAAATTATGAGTCTATAACGATATCGATTAATGAACATCTTTCTCATACAAAAGAAACAAATCATTCGATTCATTCCATTCATCAAACACTAAAAAAATACGAAGAAAATATTCAACAATTACAATCCACTTCTAACGAATTAAAATCACTCGTTAATGAATATAACATTAAACAAAAACAAACATTTTAAAAAAGACCTAAAGGTCTTTTTTTAAAATGTTTGTAGAGCTATCAATTTTTCTTTTATTTCTTTTAATTCATGTTCTTTTAAAAGAGAAGGACGAAATTGTTTTTCTCTTTTTAATACTTCTAGTTCTTTTTTTAAATTTTCTTCTACCTGTTGAACGATACCTTCTTTGTCCCGATTATTCATCAAATATCGATATTCTTTTAATTCTTTCACATCACTTTTATTTCCCACCAAATCAGGCTTTTCTTTTTTCGTTTGATACCACTTTTTTAAATATATTTTCATTTCTTCTATTTGTTCTTGTTCAAAAAATACATCAATGTTTTTTTCTTGCAACCATTCTAAAAAACGAAAATCTTTTACATAAGGCGATTCATATAAAAAAATAGCATGTTCAGCAAATTTTTGCGGCGCCTTTGGATGATTTATTCCTATTTCTTTTTCAAGATGCAGCTGAAGTAATTCAATCACATGATGAAAAATTTCTTCTTTTTCTTCTTCTGAAATAAACACGATTTCCTTTGCAATTTCTCCTTTCACTGTTATTCTTAGGCGATCACTTATATCTCTAACTTTCCGATGGGCAATTTGACTATAAAAAACAGTTTGGCTTTTTTCATTTTTTATTTTATTAATAATCTGTTCAATGAGCCATTTTTTTTCTTCTTTCGAACATTTTTCCACTTCACCAGCTTTGTAATCAAGCAATCCGTTTATATAGAGTCTTTTTCCAAAACCTAAGTGTTTTTCCAATCTTAAAAAAAACAAACGAGAATACACCATCATTTCATTTTTAATATATTTTTCCATGCTTTCTTTCCATCTTTTTTGGCTTTCTTTTTGTTCGATTTTCAATAAATCTTCGACTTCTTGTAAAAAAAGTTCATCCATTTTTATTCCTCGCTTTCTACTCTTTCTACTTTCATTTTACTTTATTTTCTCTTCCTTTGTATGAAATCATAAAAAAGGTTAATATAGTGTATTAACCTTTTACGTTCCATATATGCGTTGATTGATCGGTAAGCGTATGTAATAAGTGAAGTCGATATAACGGATGTGCTTTTATTTCACTTATTAATCGTACCAACCCTTTTTTTACTTTTTCTTTTCGATGATTCGAAAAAGGTAATGAGTTAATACCAAAATGTAACTGTTCGATATCTAGGTTTTCCCATTTCCAATTTTCTCTTACTGTAATTCTCCATTTCCATTTTCCTTGCCATTGAAATACGTTGCAAAGAAATTCAATATTTTCATACACCAATGTACTTACATATTTCTCGTTTTGTTTTTTGATGTTAAATACAATCTCTGTTTGATACATGGACTTTTTTCCATTGTAGTAAAAAAGTCTATTCCCTTTTACTTCCTCGTACCATGTTTGAAGTTTATCTTCTCCTTCCAGAACATCAATAAAATCATCAATACTCTGAATTTCTTTTGATACATACACCGTTTCTTTTTTCTTTTCTTTAATAAAGGTTACAATATTCCCTTTTGCCCATACGTTGCACTGATTTTTTCGATTTCGTCTTAACATCATTACCCTTTCCATCCTTCAACCATCAAAACTTTTTCTTTTAATTGTTTTAATTTTTTCTCATCCATTTTTTCTTCTTTTTTTAGTTCTTCCAATTGTTTTTGAAACCACAATTCATAATTTTTTTTCAATTCTTGCTTTCTTTCATCTGTCAACAAATAATACACATTCCCAACACTTTGCACATTCCACGACTCAACATGAGAAACCAACGTTTTCATCCATTTTTTTTGAAAAAACGAATAGTAAACTTTGAACGTTTCTTTTATTTCGTCCGATTTTTTCATGGAATTAACCATCTTTTCGTTCGCTAAATCATTTAATTTTAATTTTGTGATATACGGACTGGATACACAAGATAATACGTGGTGAACAATTTTCAAATCATGTTCTTCTGTTTCTAATCCAATATTTTTTTCTAAAACCAGCATCAAAAACTCGATCCATCTTTTTTTAATTCTTTCTTCTTCTTTTTTGGGAAGAAAGTAATACTCTGCCGTATTTTTCCCTTCCGTCACCATTTTCACACGTTCTTTTATCGGTTTGATTTTGGGTTCAAACAAGTCTTCTATAGCAAGCGGTTCTTCCCAAAAACTATAGGTTTCGATTTCTTTTTTCATTTCGTTTAGTAACCATATTTTTTCTTCTTTTTTCATTTTCCCGAGAATAGTTCCTTTTATCATGATGTTGTCAAAGTATTGTTCTAGTAAATTAAAATGCACATTATCAACCGTTCTCTTTAAGGCTTTCATACTATATCGTATATTTCGTTTCCTTTTATCTTTAAATAACTGTAAAATATTCTCCTTTTCTTCTTCCCATTGTTCTTTAGCAGACTGGTTTAGTATATCATTAATTTCTTCAAGCAAATGATTCATCAAATTCCCTGCTTTCTATTTTTTCTTTCATTATACTATAAACAAAAGAAAAAATAGATGGATTACCATCTATTTTTCACCAATTATTCACTGTTTCTATCTCTTTTAGTAAGTCATTTAATTCTTCTTCATAGTAGTAGCTTTTTCTATCTTTTAAATCACGTATTTTTTCTTTAAAAAATTCTTCATACTTTTTTTTCAGCTCTTTTTGATAATGCTCTGTAAATACATAATACACACTGTCAAAAAAATCAATTTCTGTCATTTTCACATTTTTTATACACGTTTCCATCCATTCTAATCGATGAATAGAAAACCAATTTTTTATAAACTCTTTGATTTTTTCTGCTTCATTTAATGTGTCAATTTTTTCTTCTCTAACAATCAAATTCAGACTATGTTCTACAAGAAAAGGATTTTGAGCTAACCATAAGAATATTTCAACTACTTTATAATCCCCCTTTTCATCGTTTATGTTTATTTTTTTCTCCAAACACATGATATTTAGTTCAATCAGTTTTTCTTTTATTCTTTCTTCTTCTTCTTTTGCAAGAAATAAATAGTCGTCGATTTTTTCTCCTTTTACGAGTAATCGAACTCGTTTTTTTTCAGGTTTTACATGTGGTTTGAAAAAATAATGGGTATAACTTTTCGCTTCCCAAAAACTATACTTCTTTAATTCACTTTTAATCTCGTCAATTAGCTCTTTTCGCTGTTCTTCATTCATTTTTTCTAGCACTTCTTTTTTCTTTATTTTACCTATATTCCATTTTGCTCCATTCTCGATGCCAAGCGCTGATATATTAGTGTAAATTTCCATCATATTCCGCATATTGTATTTTTCATTATTTTGAATTTCTTCTATAATATTTCGTTTTAAATAGGCTCGTTGTTTCTCATTTTCTTTTGTAATCATATTCTTTACTTCCTGTATTAATTCGTTCATCTGTTTCGCCTACTTTCTTTTTCCTTTATTATACTACAGCAACAAAAAAGATGAGAATTCATCCTCATCTTTTTTAAAAAACACCCATTTTTTTCAACAAAATTTGACAAATATAGGGTATAATTTTCTAGTAGCAAAAGAAAAATCAGAAAAGGATGATGTTTACATGTACAAAAAAACTCTATTATCTCTTTGCTTAGCTTCAGCTTTGATTTCACCTAACCAAATGCATACTGCATTTGCAGAAACAACAGATTCAACAGCTGAAAGCACAACTAATAATGAAAAAATCTTTTCCATTCCAGCAAATTCATTTTGCGATTCTACTCATTCGGTAGATCTTTCACTTAATTTAACAAATGTGGGAAGTGAAGCAGCTAAGGTAAAATTAGTTCTTTACAAAAAAGACGGAACAGTGTTTGAACAATCTGGTACTGCTTCCAATGGTATTGAAAGCGATCTTACACCAGGAACCGAGTTCACACTTAACGGAAATGAATCAACTACTTACCACGCGACGTTCAACGGATTTTTAAACAATTGCAACGATCGTCCATATTGGGGTAAAATTGTTTCTTCATCTTCTTCTGACTTAGTTGCAAGCGGACAAGTCATTACAGATAAAGGAATTGCAGACATTTCCATTAACGGAGGCACTTCTTGGCAAACAGAAACAACCGCTCCTGTAGCAGAGCCTCAACCTGAAGATACAGATTTAATTCCAGCACTAACAGGCGATAACACTGAAAATGGAATTGCAACAGCTAGCACGGTATTTAGTTCCGATTTTGTCGCTTATAAAGCCTTTGATGGAGCCTTAGGTCAACTGAATGCATGGGTAACTAAAAATGTGAAAATAGGATGGTTAGCTTATGAATTTCCAAGTGAAAAACTTGTGAAAAAATATTCAATTACTCCGCGTATTTATAAAGCGAATGGACAAGATATTGGCGTTGTAGAGAGCCCTAAAAACTGGACATTCGAAGGTTGGAATGGAACTGAGTGGGTTGTGTTAGATACACAAACAGATGTTACTAATTGGACAGCTGGAACAGCGGTCGAATTCCCAATTACTAATTCAACAAAATACAAAAAATACCGAATTAATATTACTGCTAACAACGGTTATACTTGGTTAGGTATTGGTGAGTTTAAAATGTTTGGACAATAAACAATAAAAAAGAAAGAGCAAAAGCTCTTTCTTTTTTTAAACCGCCACTGGCGCTTTAATTGCATCATGGGGATCATACCCCACTACTTCAATATCATCCATTGTAAAATCAAAAACAGATGTTACGTTAGGATTTAACTGAAGCGTTGGAAGAGGTCGTGGTTCACGGCTTAATTGCTCATTTACTTGATCTAAATGATTCATGTAAATGTGTACATCTGAACCTGTATAAACCAAATCTCCAACTTCTAATCCACATTCTTGTGCAATCATATGTGTTAATAATGCATAAGAAGCAATATTAAATGGTACATTTCTTTTCATAAGAATTCGCTACTTTCTTACCGTCTCTTTCAAGACCGCTTATAGTTTCCTATAAGGTAAGACTATCTCTTCATGGATATCACTTCCACGTCCCTCACTTCCATTACCTATCGCTTGTAATGTACGAGCATATGCTCTAGTCGTTGAACCTGCTTCTTCAATTAATAAAGAAGATTGGCTGCGGATTACCCAATTTTTTACCTTTTTACCATACCGTTGTGGTTAGCAACGCCCCTTTATCTGTCACCAGTAAAGGTTGGTAGCAAAAACTCTAAGGGTTTTCCCGCAATTCAAGGGATTTTACTAGATCAACCATTTTAACCTAGAAAACAATCTGTTGAACGCATTGAGAAATGACAACTTAATTTCCCATCTGTCACATCAAATTGAAACGCATAATGACAAGGAGGTAATAATGCCTCGTCCACTTCTGCAGGATTCCATGCATTGACAAGATGTCGTCGTGAATCAGGATTGTTTTTAATTTGTTGGATCACTTTTTTTAATTGATCCACACGTTTACCATTTGGACCCGCAAAGCTTCTCCAAGACGCACCGTACGCACCAGAAGAACCAATGTCACCATATTTTTGTGCAAATTCATCATCTTCAAGAATTCGTTGACAAAACGCATCGAGTTCTTGTTTGTAAATAACAGCAAATTCTTTGTCTTTTTCAGCACGATGAGCAAAATCCGTCATATCTGGACCTGTATATTCATCACTTTCTACCCATTTTTGAAAGCACCACTCGTCCCAAATATGATTACGATATTTTAGTAGGTACTGAATATTTGTATCCCCTTTAATAAACCATAACAATTCGGAAGCGACAAGACGCATAAAGACTCGTTTTGTCGTTAATAACGGAAAGCCCTCTTGTAAGTTAAATCGAACTTGTCTTCCAAAAACAGAGTACGTCCCTGTTCCTGTTCGATCTCCTTTTTGCGTGCCATTTTTTAATACATCTTCTAACAACTCTAAATACTGTTTATCTGCCATTTTTCATCACCTCATAATTAGTTTAACATCCTTCTTTCTTATTTTAATGAATTAATGAAACTTTTTCTACAAATTATTTGTTTTTTTTCTGTTATACTAAATGTATCCAAACAAAAAAGGAGAGAGAATAATGGAACAATGGATCGAATCCTATAATGATTCGTTAAAACAATACGAAATAACAGTGGATATTACCAAATCAACACGTAAAATACAGTACAATTATCTTATTTCATTAACGCTACCTTCAGAATCCGTACTAGCGGTAAAAGGGACTTTTTTAAAAAATGCCTTTTATTTTTTACCTGTTTCTGATCTTCATCCGTTTACACCCGAATGTATAGAAGGTATTCCTTATTTATTAACTTGTTTATCTGATTTTTGTGAGCATTTAGGTGTTTCTATGTTATTTGCACAAGAAACTCTTTTTAAAAAAGAATGGAACGCTGATATTTCTCAATTTTTCGAAGATCAAGATTATCATTTTTTTGATATGAACACCATTGAATTCCTTTTTCAGTATGAACTAGTAGCAAAACGTACGTCAGGATGGTTAAAAACGGATAATTCTTCTTTTTCTCTTTTAACAAAAGCGAAAGATATACAAAACGCATTATTAGACGCTTGTTACTCTTATGAACAACTCGATCCTATCTTTTTTATTACTGAACATCTTTTTTATCGAAAAAAACAATTTGTTTCTTTTTATTACGAAGGTATCCGCGGACAATTTAATTTATTTGTAAAAGATCATACCTTTTGGATAACAGAAGAACACAGCAAGATGGAAAAAGAAATTACCCATATCCATGATATTTCTTCTATTGTTCATACTTGTTTACAATCTATTTATCAAAAAAATAAAATTAAAGCCATTTTAACTCCGCCAACGTTTCATTTTGAACGCTTTATGGATCAGCTAACTCATGCTTCTTCTCTTAGTCAACATGTGCGCGTTTACGTACTTTCTTATTTACCAAACCGAGAACTTGAACAAATATGCGCGCTCGCTTTATCAGAAGATGATTATTTCAGCACATATAAAGAAAAATTTTTATTGTTTACGTTAGGTGAGTTTATTTTTATTTGTGATACGAAGGACCAAACTCTTTCTTACAAAGGAAAAAAAGGAACGGAACAAGCCGCTTACACTCTTTTTGAAACATTCATTGTGGAACGAATTCAATCTAACCTTTCTATCGTAAAAGAAGATTTTTTATCTTTTTCAAACGAAATGAACAAGATGATCAAAGAAGCTAAAAACATATAATTAAAAGCGATTTTTATCGCTTTTTTTTCTTTTGCGTTATAATAAAAGTAGTCAAAACAAGAGAGGAGCATGTAGATGTTAGCCGTTGCATCATTTGAAGAAAAAATGAAAACCAAAGGAATTCAGTTTTCGTACACAACAAAAAATGATAATTTTCCGTATAAAGCCGTGTTAACCTTTTCAGACGGGAAAACGATTGGATTAAAAGGAAGAAGTTTTAAAGAAACACTTTATATTCACCCGATGGAAGAATGTGATTTTGGATCGTGTACCGAGGAACAATTGTGTTATATTTTGTATTTATTTTCTTTTTTTGAAGAGTTTTCAAAGGAGAAAAAACTGAACAATCTTTTTCTTTATTTTTTTCCTCTTTTAGAACGTTTACCAAAGAATGTCGTTTCATCTTTATTTTCCACGTATGGTTTTTTAAGCGGAGAGCATGCGTATTCGTTTCATAAACAATTCGAACCTTTGTATATTGTCACATCTGCTTATGTGAAAAGTCATGAAGAAAGCAAACTGATTTTATATACAAAAGCTTGCCAACTTATCTTATCTTTCATGCAAACGTATCATAAAAAAGAGCCACTGTTTTTTTATAACGGAAATACGATAGCGCATAAAAATTACTTTCGTTTTCACTATCAAGATTATGAAGATACGTTAATATTTTCAGTGGAAGAGAACCATCTCGTTTTATTCCTTGATTCTTCACCTGATAAAAAAATAAAAACGTCTCTTTTAGAACTTGAAAAACAAACGATCGCCATTATCAATGGCGTAAAAAATCAACAGCGAATTAAATTTTTAATGCAACCTAAGCATTATTATTTTAAACGAGTATTAGAAGTAACACTTCGTTCTACCAATTATCACTACGAAGAACCTGTTCTTGAAATTTTATCCCGCTATTATTCACCAACTGACATCGCCATTATGTGTGCGAACAGTTTAAAAAATGGAACATATTTTTATTATGAACAAAAAAGCGTTTGTCTTTTTCGTTGTGGTAAGTTGGTCTTTTTAGCACAAAGAGGAAAAATTATCGATCATGATACCATTGACCACGTTGAAGATATGTTTGGAAATTATGAAAAATTCATTCTTAATTCATTAGCGTTTCAAAAAGAATCGTTACAAAAAACGTTGAAAAAGGAGATTGCAAAATGAATGAACAAACAAAAAAATTAGTAGAAACATTCACGGAACAAATGCAGGAAAAAAATATTCGTTTTTCGTTTAAAGATACTTTTAAACAAGGAGTTAATCACTATATTTCTTCTCTTTTATTCCCAGATAAGAAAGCGATTTTGCTCCATGTGAAATCAAAAAACAAATCATTATCTCTTTCGTTGCAATTTACTCCTCTCACTGCTTCTTTTTCAGAGGAAGAAAAGGCGTATATATTGGATTTATTTTCTTTTTGGCTTACGTTTAACCAAATAGAAAAACATGATACATTTTTTGTTTCAACATACGGATCAAACACATTTCTTAAAAAAGAAACCTATAAACAATGGTTTGACACCCATCAGTTTCACCATATTTCAAAAGGAGCGCTTTCGTTTTTGAATAAACACCGACTTCTTGATTTTACAACAGAAGGATTTATCATATTACCAAATGAATCGCCTACGGCGGTTGCTCTTTCTTATATTGAGACCCTTGAACAAACACTTGTAGCATTCAGCAACGCTACGCCTTCGTTGCATCTAAAAAAACAACTAACAATTAAAAAACCGATTCCTTTTTATTACGAAGGACAAAATGGTGAATTTTCTTTAGAATATATAGCAGGCGAGTATGTGATAAGCGAACTACATTTAAAGCGCGCTCAAAAAATTGAAAACGCAGAAGATATTTCCGCGTTCATCCGCGATACGTTAGGATCGATTTCACAAAAACATCGCATTCGCAATTTATATAAAACACGAAAATATTTTTACGGTAAATGGACTACGATGTTGGAAAAAAAACATCATATTCATTTACCAGTTAAAGAAGTACACGAATGTCTTTTAAACCACTGGTCACCAAACCAAATAGAAAATCTATGTGCACAAGAAATTAAAAAAGAAACGTTGCTTGCTTGTTCGAAAAAAGGCTACGCCTTGTTTGAACTAGGAAATCATATTTTTGTTACAAGTAAAGACGTTTTATATGAAACAACTTCTGATCATATTGAAGAAGCCTTTTCACGTTATGAGTCTTACATTTTAAATGATTTACAGCAAGAAATACACTTACAAAAACAAGCCATTTTATCTCAAAAAAAAGCTGCTCAGTGAGCAGCTTTTTTACTTTACTAATTCAAAATCAACGGTTTTTACCGTTGCATCTATTCCCATCCATTCTTTTACCGTTTTTTGAAATGCAAGTTCGTCTCCACTTACAAAAAACAAATGATTTCCTTTTTGTTCTCTTTCAAGCTTTAATTGTTGTTCCAATTCATGAGCAATTCGTTTTCCCGAATGAACCAATTTTACATTGGAACCCATTACGTCTTGAATAACACTTTGTATTAGTGGATAATGAGTACACCCTAACACCATTGTATCAATTTCTTTATGTAATACAGGCTGCAGAGATTGCTCAACAATCGTTTTCATTTCTTTTTTCGATCTGTGTCCTGCTTCAATCATTGGAACAAACAAAGGGCAATCAATCGCCGTGACATTCATTTTTTTATCAAGCAATTTTATTGCTTGTGGATAAGCATTACTTTCAATCGTTCTTGTTGTAGCTATAACCGCAATTTTTCCATTTTCAGTTGCTTCAATTGCTTCTTTTGCTCCTGGTTCGATTACGCCAAATACAGGAATAGGTAATGCTTTTTTTATTTCGTTTAACATAAGTGCTGTTGCCGTATTACAAGCAATAACTAACGCTTTTAATCCGTAATCCATAATGTAATGAATCATTTGCCAAGTAAATTGTTTTATTTCTTCTTTTGATCGATTTCCGTATGGACATCTTCCTGTATCACCAAAATAAATAATATCTTCATACGGTAAGTATTGAAGAATCTCTTTCGCAACCGTCAATCCTCCAATACCTGAATCAATGACACCTATTTTTTCTTTCACGTTCTCCGCCTTCTCCCTTATTTTTTATATATTTTAACGAAAAAGAGAAAATTCCTAAAAAGGAGAATGGATAATATAATTTTTTTCAACACTTTCCTCTATTCTTTCGATCATTTTCTCTTGTAAATCAACAGGTTGAAATTTCTTCGCTTCTTCAATCCCATTTTTAATCATGCGCGTTCGTTCACTAGGATGATCCAACATATATTCTACTTGATTTTTCATGGTTTGCCAATCTTTTGAGCCAAACACCAAACAATTTCCTTGATGACGTGTATATTCTCGATTTCCCCCGTTATCCGCTGTAACCACAGCAGTCCCTGATGCCATTGCCTCAAGTGGCGGAAGAGAAAAAGCTTCGATAAGAGAACCTGATACAAACACAGTTGCTTGACGAAGATGCATCGCTAATTCTTCTTGTGTTGGATTCGTTATTTTAATGACTTCAGGATAGGGAACTGTTTCACTTTCATTTGGTGTAATCCACATAATGTCAAAATCGCGAGAAGATTTTAGTTCCATAAGCGCATCAATCGTTTCATTAATTTGTTTTTGAATAACACTAGATTGTCCCATCACAATGACCGTAGGTCGTTCTTTCTTTTCACCAGGATGAAATAAATTCAAATTAATATCACAAGGATGAACACTTGATCTTCTTCCATATTTTTTTTCTGTCCAATCCGATAAAAAAGAAGATACGCTCATTATTTCAATTGGAAGAGAAAAAAACATTTTTAATAATTGATAGGATCTTGGATGATTTGAAAAAATGTCATAATCTCCTTGAGAATAATAAAAAACGTGTTGAAAATTTTTCCACAATGGATAAATATAATCCCAGTGTGGTGCAATCGCAATTGGGTGTGTCTTTGAAATCTCTTTTAATTCATCATCATTTTGATAAGTATGTACAGTATATTCTTGATCAAATAACGTAACAGATGTTGTAATATTTGTTTCTGCATAGGGAATAAATAAAGAAACTTCATATCCACGTTTTTTTAACATATTATACATTTTCACTAACATTTTCATACCACCTGTTTTTTGAAGATGAGGAAGAAACAACGCTACACGCTTTGTTTTTTCTTCTTTTTCTTTTTCCATTAATTCATTTGCAAACAAATTTTCAATTTCGTTTCTTATCTTCTGATACTCTAGTGGCATTTTCTCTTTGTAATAACACATTAAGTTATACATACTTGGAAAATTTTTTGGTAATAATTCATATGCTGTTTTTGCTTTTTCGATATGCCCATCCATTAATAAATGAGTCGCTAATAAAAAGATTTTTCGCTCTTTGATAGGTGTTTGCCAAAATGTTTGAATTTTTTCCATTCTCTTTTCACCTATATTTCTTAATGCTTTATTGATTGCTTGTATTTGAATCATTTTGTTCACCTCTTTTTATTTCATTCTTCTTTTTTTATTTTTTCCTTTTACAAAAAAAGAAAGAGCAACTAATTTATTAGGCTCTTTTTTGTTCATCTAGTATTCCTAGACTAATCGCTATGCATTTATCGATTTCTTTAATTTTATCTTCTCGAAGTTCTCCAATTTTATCTCCAAGTCTTGATAAATCAACTGTTTTTATTTGTTCTGCCAAAAAGGTAGAATTAATAAATTTCTTTTCAATAGCTTGTTGTTTATTTTTAAAATTTTCTGGAAATATTTCTTTATGTGTTGGTATTTTTCGTTTATTATTTGTCGATTTGGTTAACACACCCACAATCGTTGTAGGACTAAATTTATTCCCTTTGTTATTTTGAATAATGACGCAAGGTCGTTTCCCTTTTTGTTCAGAACCTTGCCCTTGCGGTAATTCCACCCAATATACTTCCCCACGTTTTATATTCATGCTGTATCATCCTTTCATCTTGTTTTCTCTTTTTTCTTATGATAACCTATTTTAGGAAAAAATGGTAAAAAAATTATAACCCTAAACTTACTTTTAATCCTTCTTTAATTTCCTCCCATTTTTGCACGGATTTTATTTTCCCTATTTTTCGTGTAAATGTTTTAGGAGAAAGTGGTCTAATTTGCTCTAATAACACAAGAGATGAAAAATGAAGCCCTGTTTCACTCGGTGATAGTGGAATGTGAACAGGTAATTTCTTTTTTTTCTTGGTTGTTAAAGACGCAACCAAAATTTGATTCGTCGATGTACTTTTATGCAAAATTAATACTGGTCTTTTCCCTCCTTGCTCCGAACCTATCGTTTCATTTAACTCTACATAATAAATATCCCCCTTTTTCATCTTTTTAATCACCTCTATTACATGTAATATGCACTTTTTTTCAAAAACATGCATAATTTCTAAAATAATTTGATGTATTTTGACATATACTATCGCAAGAGGAGGTCAGCCTATGAGTTGTTTTTTGAAACAAAACGATAAAATCTTTTTACTTCCTTTTGAAGGAATTGAACAAGTGATCTTATCTGTTGAAAATGCCATTGTAGAAAAAACAGAAACATTTTGGATCATCAAAGAAATCAAAAAAGGAGAAAAATTAAATCATCGCAAACATTTCTTTATAAAAGACAGTGTTGCCATTGACAATTATTGTCGTTACTGTCTTTTTCGCCTCCGCGCGATGAATGCAGGCTGTCAAACATGTATATTTAATCCCGTAGATCTCACCTCTTTTCATAAAATGAACATGAAATCTCTCATCTTTTCCTTACGAAAAAAAGGTTGTTATGAAGTCGATTCCCAAATTTTCAAAGAAGAAATTCGCGTATATAAACACCAACAAAAACGAAAACAAAAAAGCAAGTAACCTATTGGTTACTTGCTTTTTTTTAATAACATTTAATCAATACATTTTCAACAAATTCCTTTTCAAATAACATTTCCAATGTTACATGATGCGGTTTTCCTTCTTTATCAATGTTATAGTATCGAAATCCTTTTTCATCTTCATATTTTCTCAACAACTCATACATATCATTCCAATTTTCTTTCATACGTAATTTATTAAGTTCGAAAGTAATGTTTCTTACTTTTTTCTGTTCTAATAATTTTTCCATTCCTAAAAACGCATGATATTCTCCGCCTTCAATATCGATTTTGATTAAATCAATACACTCAAATTTATCCACATGTACATCTAGCGGTTCTGCTTCTACTTTCACTTTTTTAAAAGTATCAATTTTAAACATATCATCATATTCTTTATCTGGTTCAAAAATCGAACTATTCCCCATTAATTTTTCACTTACATTAAATTCTAATACTTCTTTTTTTGAATAAATGGCTTTGTTATAAATCTCTCCTTTAACAAATAATCCATTTAATGATGCATTCTCTTCTAACAGTTCAAATACTTTAGTGTTCGCTTCGTACGAAACAATTTTCCCTGCATCTCCGATTAAATATGAAGCCAATACGCTGAAGTATCCTAAATTAGAACCCACATCGAACACCACATGTCCTGGTTTTAAATTGTTGATAAAAAATTTTGTCAATCCAACATCAAATGCCCCTGTCAACACCAAAGAAGGCATTAAACTTCTATCACTAGCAGAAGCAACTAAGATTCCACCCCATTGAGTTCTAATAATCATTCTATCATTCCCAATATATGTACCATTCATAATTCCACCCCTATTTTTTAGTAGTCTTTTTTATATTCTTTTCAAAAGGTTTCTATACCTTCAAAACAACATAATTTAATTTCATATAAAAAACAAGCATCCTGTGGATGCTTGTTTTTTATATTTTTCGTAAACTTTTTTTTAAATAGCCACCTTGACCATTATCATTATCAAATCCTACGATATAAACATGTTCATTATTTAACATCGCCAATTGATAACTGGCATAATGAGGATGATTTTTTTCAAAATAACGAGCTAATTCTTGTTTGTTTGTACAAATATCAATCACGGAACCAAATCCCATAATTTGTTTTTTGTTAAGCACCATGACTTTTTGTTGAATAGGAATCACTAAATTGTCACCTCATTTAAAGTATAGCTAAAATCACGAAAAATATGTTATTAACGAATGACAATTTTTTCTTTTTTTACACCCACGGATAATGTTAGTTTTTCTTCTTCAATTAATTTATCCGCTACTAAATCTTTCATTTTATCAATTTCACGTCGAAGTGTTCGTGCGCCGAATTCAGGATCATATCCCACTTTCGCTAAATGTTTAACAAACGCTTCACTAAACGAAAGATCAATTTCTTGCTCCATTAATTGTTCTTTTACTTCATCTAACATTTTTCGTGCAATTTCCACCATATTTTCCTCAGATAATTGGTTAAACATCAACACATCATCTAAACGATTTAAAAATTCAGGTTTAAAATAATCTTTCAAACGTCCTTTTACACGTTCTTGAAGATCTTGTTTTTGCTCTTCGTCATTTGCTCCAAACCCTAATTTCTTTTTATTTACTGCGTACACGTCACTACCTGCATTACTTGTCATTAAGAAAATTGCATTTTTTGCATTAATTACGCGCCCTTTTGAATCCGTAATGCGTCCATCTTCAAATAATTGAAGCAACAAATTCAATACATTCGGATCTGCTTTTTCAATTTCATCAAATAACACAAGACTATAAGGCTTACGTCGTAATACTTTTGTTAATTTTCCTTCATCTTCGTGTCCCACATAACCTGGAGGAGACCCAATTAATTTTGATACAGTATGTTTTTCCATGTATTCACTCATATCAAAACGAATCATATTGTCTTCGCTTCCATATACAAGTTTTGCAACAGATTTTGCTAGTTCTGTTTTCCCTACACCTGTTGGACCTAGTAATAAAAAGACACCAATTGGACGTTTTGGATCTTTTAATCCCATTTTATTTCGACGAATTGAACGAGAAATCACTTCAATTGCTTCATCTTGTCCTTTTACATATTTCTTTAAATCAGGAGCTAATGTTTTTAATCGTTCTTTTTCTTCTTTGTTTAATTGCGTAACAGGCACTCCCGTCCAATTTCCAACAATAATTGCGATGTCATCTTTATTTACCAAAATATGCTCTTTTTTCTCTTGTTCTTTTTTCGCTAATTTTTTCAATTTCTTTACAATTTTTTCTTCTTCTTTTACCACTTCTTTTGTTAGTTCGAAATCAAGTGCCATAATGGCTGCCTTTTTTCTTTCTAACATCAATTTAAGCGCTTCTTCTAATGATACAATTTCTTCTGATTTAGTAGAGTACGCAATTTTTTTCATTGCACACGCTTCATCCATTAAATCAATTGCTTTATCTGGAAGAAAACGATCGCTTATGTATTTTTGAGCTAATGTAACTGCAGAATCTACCGCTTCTTCTTCAATCGTTACACCGTGATATTCTTCGTATTTTTTTTGAACGCCTTTTAAAATTTGAATTGCTTCTTCTACACTCGGTTCTTCAACTTGAATTGGTTGAAAACGACGTTCAAGCGCTGCATCTTTTTCCACATACTTACGGTATTCTTCACGTGTGGTTGCACCAATAATTTGAAGTTCTCCACGAGCAAGCATTGGTTTCATAATATTTGACGCATCAACAGCACCTTCAGCTCCACCTGCACCAATTAACGTATGAAATTCATCAATAAGTAAAATGATATTTTTTTGATCAATGACTTCTTCGAGAATTTTTTTCATACGTTCTTCAAATTCACCACGGTATTTTGTTCCTGCAATGACACTTGATAAATTTAATGAAATAATTCGTTTTGTTTTTAAATTTTCAGGCACATCTCCCGTAACAATACGCTGTGCAAGTCCTTCAGCGATAGCTGTTTTTCCCACTCCAGGTTCTCCTAATAAAACAGGATTGTTTTTGCTTCGACGACTTAAAACAAGAACCGTTCTTTCGATTTCTTTTATTCGTCCAACAACTGGATCAATTTCTCCTTTAAAAGCAAGACTTGTTAAATCTTTACCGAATTTTAATACAAAGAGATTTTCTTTTTGCTCATAAGCAGGCGTCTTTTTTTCGGCTTCTTTCTTTTTAAATTGTTCATCTTTTGGAAAAGAATTAATGATTTGTTTAATAATATCAATCCCCATCTCATTAATAGACGGAAGTTCTCCTTTTTGAGACTTTTCCAAATAACATTTTAAACAAAGAGACATCTCTTCTTTTGACTTAGTTTTTTCTTTATCTAATTTTACTACAGCGTACCTCGAATCACAAACTTGACAAATGTTTAATTCCATTTTTAATAACCTCCATTCTATAAATAAGGGGTGATACTACTTTGAATATATTGATTGGTTTACTAACGGCTTGTTTAATTTTGTTTCTGTATTGCTACATTGAAAAGGTTTCACTTAGAGAAATCAAAATAATTTCCATTTTCTTTCTCTTATTTACTATATTTTGTTCCTATATGTATAAACCTTCTCAATCTCTTTTGTGGTGGCTTGCTTTTTCTCCACTTTTTTATACATCTTTCGACGATCTTAGGACAAAAACACTAGATATAAGGATACCGTTGATAGTTACTTTAATTTTCTTTTTAATTCAGCAAAACCCTTATAATTTCTTTTTATCTTTTTTAACTTTTGCTATCTTTTTAGCCTTTTCATTGATCACAAGGGAGAAAATAATCGCACAAGGAGACGCCTATGTTTTTTTACCTTTGTCTCTTTTTGTTGGGCATGAATGGATACTTGGGACTTTATATCTAAGTTTACTATTAGGAATTGTTCTTTCTACCATTGAAAAAGTGTTTACAAAACAAGAAGAACATGCTTTCGCTCCATTTTTTGTACTAGGAAGTATGATTATTGCGTCCAATTTTCACACAACCGCATTCGCCTTAGGCGCAACTCTTTCAATGATTCCAAGCGCTCTTCTTTTACTGTGGATTGCCAAGAAAAAGAATTGACTTATTTTTTTCCTGAAGTATAAATAAAGTATGGGGGTGACGAAAAATATGTCAAAAGAAAATGAACTATTATTAGCAGAATCCGTGAATGGAAATGTGTTTACAACACCAGAAGTAATTCGCTTTATCGCACAACTTGCTTCAAAAGAAGTGGAAGGAGTAGGTGATTTATCGAGTAAACTTGTTGATTTATTTACATCTAAATCCAAACACGTTTCCGTTGAAGCGCACGAAGATTTATTAAAAATAGAAGTTTCTATTAGTGTATTTCATGGATATAAAGCAATTGATGTTGCACGTAAAGTTCAATTCGCCATCAGCGAAGCGTTAAAAATTAATTTTGAATTAGAAGACGTTCATGTGGACGTTGTCATTAAAGAGTCAATCATTCCTCCATCTTTTGGAGAAGAATAAAAAATAGGACATTGTCCTATTTTTTTTAAATAGTTAAAAAAAGAACGCATTCGTTTTCTTGTTAAAAATGAACTAGCACTTATAGCACCTCTTGAACACATGAAAATTATTGATGTAAATTGGCGAAAAAGCGCGTATTCTTTCGAAAAAAATCTTCATACCATCGTGTTTCAATATGGACACAACGAATTTCATTTTCGAAAACATGAGGCAGGTGGAATTTTTTCCTATGGAAAGGATAGTTTATCAACATGTTTGAAGAAAATATTAAAAAGTTTCCTTTTGATATGTATATTGAATCTTTAAAAGAAGAGAAACGAGAAAAAATAAAAGAGCTCCTACATTCCAACTAAAAAAAGCGACAATGTCGCTTTTTATTTTTCCCATGTTTTTCGTTTCTTTTCTTTTAAATCGGTTAATACAGTATTTAATTTCGCCAATTCTTTTTTGCTTTCATTTTCATCTTTAATTTTATGTTCTTCTACTACTGAAGCCAGTGCATCATAATTTCGATGTCCTAACGTTTCGATAATAACATCATAAGAAGCAATACGGGAATCAATCATATTTAAAAAGATAGCACGAACACTTTCATCATTTAATACTGTTTCATCCTGTTGAACAGAATCATAAAGATCTTGTTGAGTATCTCTTGTTTTTCTTGCTTCAATTAATAACTCATCAAATTTTGTTTTTTTTGTTTTCGCACTATCCAATTTTTTTATTAATACTCCATCTATTTTTTCAGATGCTGTTAACGTCTCAGCATTACCATTAATAAATTGAAGGGTTGAAGCACTGGAGCTGGAACCAAACGGCATCGAACAACCTGATAAAAAAACAATAGATAACACGAAAAGAGCAATAAACTTTTTCATACTCCCCCTCCTCTATGTCATCCTTATAAATTTTCCGTTTGAAAAGTCAATGTTTCCCTTCTTTTTTCTTTCACAAAAACAGCTTAAGGCAAATGCCTTAAGCTGTTTGTTTTTCTTCCTTCTCTTTTTCTGCTGTTTCTACTTCTTTTAATTTTTGTTGGGCTACCCAACGAATCGCGTTATTTTCATGCGTACAAAGTTTTTTCAAATACTCTTTATCTTGATGGATATCCCAAACTTCTACGACATAGGCTTTTGGATACTCATCATCTTCATCAGGAAGTGCAACAATATTTTTTAATTGAGCAATCATATCATTGTAACGTTTTTGTTTTTCAAGTAACTTTTCTACTTCCTCTGAATCAACCGCAGGTTTTTCTTGTTTGAATGCATCTGCTTCTTCTTCACTGTAAATATCATACATTTTCATATATGAGCTTCGAAGGAATGAACGATCCATACCCCGTTTAATCGCAACGGATTGTTTGTATGGGTTTTTTGTTGTGGCTTCACTCGCTTCTCCACTTTCAAAACTGCATGAACCATCTGGAAAACGACAGGTAATCATATAGTAAAATCCACGATTGTTATAGTTATTTGGCGTATCTTCTAAACGAGGTACATCCCATGTCGCTCCCACATATTCCGCTAACTTTAAAATTCCTGTGTGTTTAATGATTTGATTTCCTTGAATTTCCCACACATCTTGTTCAGGATCGATAATGTCACCCAGTTTTTTCACTTCTACCTCTTCTTTTTCATCAATCATAACAGTTCTTGAAATTTCTCTTTCTAAAATTTCCATATTATCTTCTCCTTTCGTAATACTGTTTCTATACCCATTATACACAAGTAATATGCTTTTTAGTATTGTTTTTATGAAAAAAATAAAAATGTTTTTCTTCCTATTTAAATAGAGATAAATTCGTTATGTGTGAAATTTTTTTCTTTCCTTTTTGTATGAAATATGTTATATTTTATATAGAAGTCGAATATAACTACATAGAGAAAGTTTTAGAAAAAAAAGTAAGAAAAAACCTTTTTTTTCCACACCATAAAGTGATTTCATGCTATACTATTTCTGTAGCAAACGTTACAAATTCATTTCAATAAAATTGAAAAAAAAGTAAAAAACTTTTACACCAACTTTCAATTTTATAGTACAATGAATGTGTAGCAAAAAAAATAAGGATAAATCCAAGGGAGGAAATTTAATTATGTTTATGGCACAATTAGAACAATTCACTACTAAATTCATGGAGGCGCACCGCGACGAAAAAATGTCTGTTCGCTTATCACTTAATATCATCGGTGGAGCTGGTAAAGGTAAAACTGAAATGGTTGAAGCAACAGCGACGAATTTAGACATGGCAGTTGTAGCACCTCGTGCAGGTGAGTTAGAAGGTGGAGAATTCACAGGTATTCCACGTGACGAGAAAGTTGGAAATGTTACAGTAATGAAATACGCATTACCAGGATATCTTCCACACTATCGTTTAGATAAGAATGAAGAACCAGAAGTTTGGTACGATGACGAAGGCACACAACGCAAACGTCTTAACATTAAACTTTTAGGAGCTGCTGTGAAAAACCGTAAAGCCCTTGAAAAGAAACACGGAAAAGATTGGGAAGAAAAAGTTAAAGGAGTTGTTATCTTCCTAGACGAAGTTAACCGTGCACAGGACGATCAAACAAAAATGAGTATTTTCCAATTACCTGAAAAATACGCAATTCATACGTATGAAGTTCCTGATCACTGCGTAGTTCTTGCTGCGATGAACCCATCAACTGATGAGTATCAAGTAAATGAAATGGACCAAGAAAAAGCATTTATGAACCGTTTCATTCACGTACGCGCAGAATCACGTACACAAGACTGGTTATTATGGGCTGACCGTAATGAAGTCGATTCAGCAATCACAAGCTATATCAATGCTGACCCATCTGCTCTTTCAGATGCAGAAGAAAGCTTTGATATCAACGTACCATTAACACCTCGTTCTTGGGGTAAAGTTGTTGCTACGTTATTAAAAGATTTAGATCTACGTAGCTTTGATGACGGCGTCGTTCGCGAAGTCTTATCAGGTGTCGTTGGTACAATCCATGCAAACAATTTCGTGAATCACATGAAAGAAAACATGGATAAAGTTGTAACTGGTGAAGAAATCTTAAAAGATTACAAAAAGGTACAACGTAAAGTAACTGACGCAGTGAAGAAAAACCGTATGGATTACTTAGATCAAGTTACTCGTAACTTATATGTAATCTTAGCGGAAGAAAGCAACATTGAAAAATATGAAGTAGAAGATAACATCGAGAACATTGAAAAGTTCTTAGGTGACCTTCCACCAGAAGTACGCATGACGTTCGTTCAGCAATTAGTGCAGTTCGACCATGTTAATGAGCTTTTAGGAGCTTCAGACGTTGTGTTTGAAATTCTAAATGCAGATGCAACAAAAGCTCACAGCTCAAACTAAGATTTTGGTATAACTTTCATTTTACACAGCATTCTTAATTTATTAAGAATGCTGTGTTTTTATCTTAAAAAAATTAGAAAATTTATGCTTTTTAATTACACACCCATTTTGTTTTGGTGTATAATTGGTATGTAAGTATAAAGGAAAAAACCAATTAGAAAACTGAGGAGGAATTATTTATGACAGTATCGCCAATGATGACAAAGCAAAAAGCACTAGAACAGGTAGCAGATGACATTATTGTTCTTTTAACAAAGGAGCCTTTTTACGCTTATTTACTTGTTAAAATGCAAAAAGTAATCGACCAACGTGTACCTGTAGCAGGAGTATCCGTAATAAACGGTGATATCAAGCTTTACATTAATCCAGAAGGGTATTTATCTTATACGAAGCCTGAACGTTTGTTTATTTTAAAACACGAAGTGCTTCACATTATCAATATTCACTATCTACGTCGTCGTGATCGCGACCCATCTTTATTTAACGTAGCAGCGGATATTGCCATTAATCAATTAATCGAGTCACCGTATTGCCAGTTTCCTGTTGATGCGCTTCGTATTGATTCTTGGAAAAAAGATAAAGGATTTGTACTTCCAGAAAAAGAACCAGCGGAAACGTACTATCAACTTTTATGGCAACGTGGTGAGCAACTTGATTTACCGCAAGATTTATTAAATAGCGTTGTAGGACGCCATTTAAGTGGAGGTGCTTGCTCAAACTGTGGCGGAACAGGTCATGAACCAAAACCTGAAAAAATTTCAGGTGTTATTTCTTCTATCGACCATACTCGTCAAACATTAGATGTGGACGGGAAATTCATTCATGCAAACAATGACACCGAGTATGAAGGTGTGGACGGTTCACCTGTCACATTCGACGACTTAGATGTAGGTACAATTGTTGAAATCGAAGCTAAAACAATGGGTGGATACAAACGTACAGCGCTCAGCATTAAAGTTCAAAACATTCGTGGTAAAATTGAAGAGATTGATGAAATGAAAAAAACATTTAAAGTCGATGGAAAACTTGTTACAACGAATAAAGATACAGAATTTTTCGACGCTGATAGCAACAATATCGATTTTGATGACTTAGAAGTAGGTGCAAATGTAGAAGTAGAAGCTGATTTCTTAAAGAAAACAGCAGATGGCTACATGTACGATGCATTGAAAGTAACCATCAAAAAAGAAGAAGAAAATGAAGATGATCAAGATCAAAATGGAGACGGTTCTGGAGAAGGTTCTGGAGACGGAAGCAGCGACGATTCTTGCTCATGCTGCGGAGGTTCTGGAAAAGATCCAAGCGGTGGTCAAGGTCAAGGCGGCGAAGGTCGTGCACCTGGATTTGCGAATCTTCACCCAACTTGGGATGAATCAACGGAAGTATCAGAGCAATTAGCTGAATCTATCGTCCGTTCGATGATTCAAGAAGCGTATCAAAAATCACGCGGAACGGTTCCAGGAAGCATCAAACAAATGATCGAAGATATCTTAAAATCGAAAGTAAACTGGCGTGCCGTTTTACGTAACTTCGTAGCAAAACGTCGTTCGACGAAAAAATCTGCTACTTGGAGAAAACGTAGCCGTCGTTTAGGAACAATGGTTCCAGGAAATAAGAAAAACCGTAAATTAAGTCTTGTTGTAGCCATTGACACATCAGGTTCTGTATCAGACAAAGAATTATCCATGTTTGCAGGGGAAATTCAAAAAATCTATCAAAATGGTGCAGATATTGTCATCATCGAGTGTGATGCAGATGTTCAAAATGTCTATAAATACGATCGTAAGATCGATAAAAAAGGTAAAGACGGTTTAACATTCGCTGGTCGAGGTGGAACAGACTTCCGTCCTGTGTTTGATTATATCGATGAAAAACGCGATAAATTAATTCAAACAAAACCAGACGCCATCATTTTCTTAACAGATGGTTATGGTCCAGCTCCCGACTCTTACAAAACGCCTACTTTATGGTGCCTAACACCAGGTGGTCGTCGTCCATATAATTCATCTATGGGTGGAGAAGTAAGTTGGGGTTCAGTTATCACATTAGAAGATTAATATTTAAAAAGACAACGCTAAGCGTTGTCTTTTTTTTAATAAAATTTAAATGGATTATTGTATAATTCAAAAAACACTTTCCCTTTTACATCTTTTAAATCAACAGGACCTAATAATCGACTATCGTAACTGTTATTTCGATTATCCCCCATCACAAACACTTTCCCTTTTGGAACGGTTATTTTTTCAAAATCACTGTCGATTTTTTCTTTAATATAACTTTCTTTTACTTTCTTCCCATTTCGATATAAGAAACCATTTTTTACTTCAATTGTATCTCCTGGAAGCCCAATAACACGTTTAATAATTTTTTTCTCTTCTCCTTGAATATTTGCTTTTACAATCACCACATCTTTTTTCTCTAAATGTGAAAAACGTTGGGTTAATTTTTCTGCAAAAACAACATCATCATTTTGAAAAGTTGGTTCCATCGATTGACCATCAATATATACAACATCAAATACATACGTTTTAATCACAAATGTAAGCAAAATACCGATAATAATGGCAAATGCCCACTCTTTTATTTCTTTTCTCATACGTTCACCTTCTTTATTTTTTTCGCTACTCTTACTTTATTGAAAATAATTATATTCAATTCCTTTTCTTTGTGTAAAAGTTTTGTTAATCTTTTTTTCAAGGAGGGGATCACGTCATGGACGCAGAAAAAATTTTACGCAACTTAATCAAACAAGAGGAATCAAAAGACAAAAAATATATTTTATTTATGTTATTAAAATTTTTTGAACTAGTTAAATTGGTGGAAAATAAACACGATTATCTTCCTTTAATTGCGTATCAAAATGGTCATTTTATGCTGATTTATAACGATCCAGAAGCGGACAACATGGAATATATTTTTACAGATAACGAGGAAATTCTAATAATTTTGCAAAAGCTTTTTTATGAAAATAAAAGTATTTATTTCTTTTGTGATGAAATGGAAGACAATATTTCTCCAGAAGAAATTTTGCAAAAAATAAATGAAGCTGTTAAAAATAATGATGAAGAAACATTTCGTTATTACGCTTCAAAATTTAAAGAATAGAGGTGAAAATATGAAAGTAGCATTAGTTGGTCCATCTGAGTTATCCGCATTTGATAAAAAAGATATTCATAATTATGTCGATGCCATTGCGCAAGAACATGAAATTGCTCTTTTAGCGTATCGTTCGATCGAAGTTGAAGTATTTAAATATTTTGTCAATCACTCTGAACTTGCTTCACAATTACATGTGTACACGTTCCAAAAATTAATTCACATGCCTGAAGCATTACGTACTTCTATTGAATTTTTAGTGTCAAAAGGAGCAAGCTACCATTCGTTTGATTATGACGAAGTTCTTGTAAACCGCGATACATATATTCGCGCTTGGCGCGACATTGTCGATGTATCTGATTTAGTTGTTAGCTTTTACGATAGTAAAAAAACAACCTTGATGATACCAATCGATGAAGCAAAAAGCAAAAACAAAAAAGGACTTGTTTATTATCTACCTGGTTTAAATGAAGATAAATTTAAACAAGCAGCTGATAAAAAAATGCGATTTGTTTAAAAAATAAGAGCAGAAAGTCTGCTCTTATTTTTTATTATTTATTAGAATGTGCCAATCGACCTGCTCCAGCTGCAATAATGGCACACAAAATATCATCTAAAAATGTATGTACAACGCCTTCTCTTTTTTCATTAAATTTCGCAATAATACCTGGTTTTTCTTTATCTAACCAACCAAAGTTGGTAAAACTAATGCTTCCATACACATTGGTAATGGATAAAGCTAATATTTCATCAATCCCATATAAAGGCTCATCACGTTCAACAATGGATTGAAGAGGTTCTGGCAACAATTTTTTTTCCGCTAACTCATCAATGGCAATTCCTGTCATCACAGCGTGTTGTACTTCACGTTTTTCTAATACTTTTAAGATTTGTCTTTCACAAATATCCATTGTTAAGTTTTCATGATATTTCAATTGAATATCATATAATATAATAGCTAATTCTTTTAAATCAACATCTCTTCTTTCTAGCATTTGCAGTGTTTCTTTTAACATATTTCTTCACCTCTTTATATGGGATCATACCTTTTTATGTTAAAAAAGGCAATATATTGTTTCGTAAATAAAAACGGATTCCTTTTAGAATCCGTTTTTATTTTATTTTGCAAAATATTGATTTACTGATGTCACAATTGCCGAAGCAAATTGATTTTGGATCGTTGTATTTTTCATTTTATTCAAGTCACTTGTATTTGATAAAAAACCAATTTCAATCAATGCCGAAGGAACAGTATTATATTTTAATACATAATAATTCGCCGTTTTTACACCACGATTATAACTATTAATAACAGGCTGAATTTTTCCTTGAATCAAGGTAGCTAATCGTTTACTTTCTTCTACTTTTGGATTGGTTAACGCATAATACGTTTCTGTTCCATAGGCTGATGAAGACTCAAATTTATTTGCATGAACTGAAATATAAATATCTGCTTTATTCGCCGCAGACATTTTCGCACGACAACTTAATTCAGCAGATTGACTCGTTGCATTTTTATCACATTCGCGATCTGTATCACGAACCATCACCACTTTATATCCTGCATTTTGTAATTGCGTTCTTATTTTCAATGAAAATGCCAATACAATATCTTTTTCTTTTGTTTTTGAATCTAATGATAAAGCCCCAGGATCAGTTCCTCCATGCCCAGGATCAAGTAAAATTACTTTTCCTGTACTAGGTGTAGATGGCGTCGTATTTGATACATCGCCTAAATAAGCGGTTGACACCCATCCTTTTACACTTCCGTATGTAATATTTGCCCATCCGTTTGATGTTTGTGTATATTCAACCACATTCCCTTTATTCAGTGTTCCCACAATGTTAAAACTTGTGCCAGCACCACTACGTACGTTTAATGTATCCGCTGTAACTTGGCTTTTTTTAGTTGTTACAACAGGCGCCGTAGGCGACTCTTTTACATTTGGTTTAACCCATCTATTTCCTAACCATGTTTGAATTAAATACCAGCCATCACCACTGTTTTCTACTACTGTTACCGTTTGCGGTGAAAAACTTCCTTCCGCTTTTCCTGTTTTACTACTATAAAAAGATGTTTCACTTGTTAATGTGATTTTTTGCACCGAAGGCGTTGTACTACCACCTGAAGATGAAGTTGGAATTTTTAAGACTTGCCCTACTTTCACTGTCTCAGATGTTAATCCGTTTGCACTTTTAATCGAAGATGTACTCACATTATATTTCACACTAATGCTATATAACGTATCACCTGATTTTACCGTGTATGTGACTACACCATCTTTTACATTCGGTTTAATCCATTTATCCCCTAAATAGGTTTTAATTAAATACCAGCCATCACCACTGTTTTGGACTACTGTTACTTTTTGCGGTGAAAAACTTCCTTCTGCTTTTCCTGTTTTACTACTATAAAAAGATGTTTCACTTGTTAATGTAAGGGCTGTTTGCCCTTCTTTTACATTTGGTTTAATCCATTTGTTTCCTAAATACGTTTGAATTAAATACCAGCCGTCTCCACTGTTTTCCACAACCGTTACCGTTTGTGGTGAAAAACTTCCTTGCGCACTCCCTGTCTTACTCGCATAAAACGAAGTCTCGCTTGTTAATTTAAGTGTAACTGCCATTGTTTTTAAATATTGACTGGATACCCATCCAGTTCCCCCATTAAATGAAATATTGGACCAATCACCGCTTTGACTAATGATACTCACGGTTTGTCCATATGCAAGTTTCGTTACTACACTATTCGACGTACTAGGACCTGAACGAACATTCAATACATCCGCTGTTACTTGTGCCTGCTGCGTTGTTGCAGCAAATGCAACATTTGAATTAATTTTCCCTTTTCCAACTGAAACAGAAAAAGGTATTCCAGAAATTAAAACAAATGTAAACATCAAAGACGAAATTTTTCGTTTCAATGATACCCCCTCCTTTATAATTTTTTGTAGCCCGTTTTGATTTTATGGAAAAATAGAAAGGAGTAAAGAAAAATGAACAAATTAATTTCTTATGTATCTCAATTTTTTGTTTCTATCCTACGCATGTGCCTTATCGGAGGCATTGTCACAGGAGGCGTTCTTTACTTTATTAACGATTGGCTTTCTCGGAGTTATGGAGAAGTGAATTTAGTTATTATTGTCTCTTCTTTTTGCTTTTTTCCTTTGTTTTTTGCATTATTTGCTGAAATTATGTTTTATGAACGAAGAAAATATAAAAGAAAATTAGAGAAACGCCGTTCCCTCTATACAAATGAATAAAAATATTTTATAATGGTTTTATAAGTTTTTGAGGGGGTATTTTTTATGAAAAAATGTACAAATTGTAATGAACGTCCAGGTGTCGTCCATTTTCAAAAAATTTTTGGTGAAACAGGTTCTGACGAGCTTCTTTGTACAGAATGTGCCAGAAAAAAAGCCCTTGGAAATATTCAAAATCAATTTCCTGGTTTTAACTTGGAAAATGTTTTAGGAATGTTTGAAAATGTATTCGAACCCGAAGACGATGATGATTATAAAGAGGAAAATAAAACTTCTTATACAGGTAAACAAGCAACAAACCAAAAAACAAAAAAACGAACTTCACGTACACGAAAAGGCATTTTAGATGAGTATTGTACAGATCTTACTCAACTTGCACGTGATGGAGAAATCGATCCAATCATTGGACGAAGTGATGAAATTGAACGTGTGATACATATTTTAAATAGACGTACAAAAAACAATCCTGTTTTAATCGGTGAACCAGGCGTAGGTAAAACAGCCGTTGCTGAAGGTTTAGCTTTAAAAATTGTGGAAAACAGTGTTCCTGATAAATTAAAAGATAAACATGTTCTTTCACTTGATATTACATCTGTTACAGCAGGAACCATGTACCGAGGCATGTTTGAAGAACGAATGAAACGCATCGCAAAAGAAATTGAAAAACGTGATGATATCATTTTGTTTATTGACGAACTTCATATGATTATGGGTGCTGGAAGCTCAATGGAATCAAACATCGATGCGGCTAATATTTTAAAACCATATTTAGCTCGCGGGAAAATGCAAATGGTCGGAGCAACAACGCTTGAAGAATACCGTAAAATTGAAAAAGATTCTGCACTTGAACGTCGTTTTCAAATGGTGCAAATTGAAGAACCTTCCTTATCAGAAACGATTGATATCTTAAAAGGTCTTCGTTCAAAATATGAAGAATTCCACGGTATTACCTATAGTGATGAAGCGCTTGAAGCCTGTGCAAAACTGGCTGATCGTTATTTATCTGAACGTTTTATGCCTGATAAAGCAATCGATTTAATGGATGAAGTGGGCTCTGAACTTAATTTATCCATTACAAAAAATTCAAACGATCCTCGTGAGAAAAAAATCGAAGAACTGGATGAAAAAGAAAAAGAAGCAGCTTCTACAGAAGATTATCAAACAGCGATGGAATACCGCCAACAACGTATTCGTTTAGAAATCGCACTTGAAAATGAAAAGAAACAAACGTATGAAGTAAAACCTTTTCACATTGAACGTGTTGTTGAAAATATGACAGGCATCCCTGTTTCTAAAATCAATGACGAAGATCAAAAAGGATTAAGCACACTATTAGATCGTTTAGAATCAAAAGTTATTGGTCAACACAAAGCAGTAGAAGAAGTAACAAAAGCAATTAAACGAAATCGCATCGGTATTCGAAAAACAAAAAAACCAGTCTCATTCCTTTTTGCAGGTCCAACAGGTGTTGGAAAAACAGAATTAACAAAACGCATCGCAGAAGAAGTAATGGGTGATAAAGAAGCGGTTATTCGTTTTGACATGAGTGAATTCATGGAAGAACATACCGTTTCAAAATTAATTGGCGCGCCTCCAGGATATGTAGGACACGAAGATGCAGGTCAATTAACAGAGAAAATCCGTCGCAAACCTTACTCTGTCATTTTGCTTGATGAAATTGAAAAAGCAAACAAAAAAATCTTAAACTTACTACTTCAATTATTTGATGAAGGACGTTTAACAGATTCTCATGGTAAAACGGTTGATTTCTCTAATACGATTATCGTTATGACATCAAACCTTGGCGTAGAAACACCAAAATCAATTGGTTTAACTGCTGCAAGCGAAGAAAGTCATTACGAAAAAGCAATTCACGCTTATTTTGCACCTGAATTAATCAATCGTATTGATCGAATCGTTCCATTTAATCATTTAACAGAAGAACATATTGTTCAAATTGTTGATTTAATGATCCAAGAAGTAATTGAAGGGTTAGCTGAAAAAAATATCAATCTCACAATCTCTGAGTCTGCTAAGAAATTTTTAGCAACAAAAGGATATGACCAAAAATTCGGCGCAAGACCACTTGCTCGTGCTATTACAACGCATGTCGAAGATGCTATTACGGATTTGTTAATTGAAAATCGGGATCTTTCTTCTATTCTCGTACAAGCTAACGATGATTCATCTTCTTTAACATTTGAAACAAAATAAAAAGTAGCTCTTAAGAGCTACTTTTTATTTTGTTTTTTTTAACCATTTTAATAGCAACATACATCACAACAATGACTACAACCGTGATTCCGATAGGTTTTGTATAATTTCCTGCTACATTTTCAATATTGTCCCAATGTTGCCCCAGTTTCATTCCAATCGTAATAAATAAAATACTCCATGGAATAGATGCAATAGCTGTAAGTAATGTAAATGTTTTAAGTGACATTTTTGCCATACCCGCAGGAATACTAATGGCATGTCTTACAACAGGAATAAAACGAGCAGTAAATACAACACCTGCACCATAACGTTCAAACCATTTCTCTGCCATTTCCACATGTTTTTCTTTAATCAATAAATACTTTCCATATTTTAATACAGCAGGTCTTCCGCCAAAATAACCTAACCAATACAAAAACATTTGGGCAATCGTACCACCTATAACACCTGCGATAACAGCACCTATGAAACTCACTTGTCCTGTTGAAACTAAAAACCCTCCATAAGACAAGACAATTTCACTTGGAACAATTTCAATCATTAATCCAAGAGCGATTCCGAAATACCCAAGATCACTTACAAGCGAAAAAATCTTCATAACTAATTCATGCATACGTTTACCTCACTTTTTTTATTCTCTTTTTTTATTTGTTTAAAAACTTTTTCTTTCCTATTTTTTTCACTTAAAATCCCGAATATATCAATTTTTATGCTATAATAAAAGTATTAAAAAGAAAAGGATGATGATGAAAATGATCGCACAACAAAACCGTTATGAAGAATTAGTTGAGTTATTAACGACGTATAATAAACACTATTATACACTTGATAATCCACTAGTTAGTGACAAAGAATATGACAAATTATACGATGAATTAGTGGCACTTGAGACAGAACATCCAGAATGGATGCGTTCTGATTCTCCAACTCAACGAGTAGGCGGAGAAGTGTTAGATAAATTTGAAAAAAAAGAACATACTACACAGTTGTATAGTTTGGATAAAGCACAAAGTTTTGATGAACTTTTAAAATTTGATACCGATGTAAAAAAAGTTGTGAAAAATCCCCAATATACCGTGGAACAAAAGATGGACGGACTTGCGTTTGTGACCAGTCATAAACATTTATTTGAAGAATCTCGAACACGCGGAACGGGAAAAATTGGTGAAATTGTTTCAAACCAAATTAAAACGATCAAAAGCATCCCTCTTCGTATTTCTTATGAGCAAAAAGTGGAAGCTCAAGGCGAAGTGTTTATGCCTCGTTCAAAATTTAATGAATACAACAACAAATTGTTAGAAGCTTTTCATCAAGAAGTGTCATCACTTGGTACGGATATTAAAGAAGAAGACATGAAACGTCTTCAAAATAAATATGCACCGCTAAAGAACCCACGAAATGGCGCAGCGGGAGCATTACGAAATTTAGATCCAAAAGTAACGGCAAGTCGTCCACTTGATGCGTTTGTGTATAACGTTCCTTACATTGAAGGAAAAGAATTTGCTACACAAGCAGAAATGATGGATTTCTTGAAAGAACAAGGATTTAAAGTCAATCCTTACTTCCACGTATGCGATAGTATGGAAGAAGTCATTGAATTAATTAAAAATATGGAAGATAAACGAGATGACTTAGATTGGGATATTGATGGAATGGTTATCAAAGTAAATGACTTAAAACAACGTGATTTACTTGGCTACACATCTAAATTCCCAAAATGGGCAATTGCGTATAAATTTGAAGCGATCGAAGAAACAACCATTCTTCGCGATGTATCTTTCCAAGTGGGAAGAACTGGAAAAATTACGCCGCTCGCTCATTTAGATGCAGTCGAAATTGGCGGTGCAACGATTACAAAAGCAACGCTTAATAACATGGACGATATTCACCGCAAAGGCGTAAAAATCGGCGCTGAAGTATTTGTCCGTCGTTCAAATGATGTGATTCCCGAAATCATGGGTATCGTAGATGGCTCAACAGGAACAGACATTATCGCACCAACTGATTGTCCTGAATGTAACGGAAAACTTGAAAACGATGGCGTTCATTTATTTTGTAAAAACAGCTCTGAATGCCCTGCTCAACAAATCGGGCGTATCGTTCACTTTGGTAGTCGAGAAGCGATGAACATTGACACATTTAGCGAAAAAACAGCGGAACAATTGTGGGAAGCAGGTCTTTTACGCAGTCTTACTGATTTGTATCAATTAGATAAAGAAGAAATGGTCAAACTTGAACGTTTTGGAAAACGAAAAGCAGAAAAGTTACTAGATGCAATTGAAGCATCAAAAACTCGTCCACTTGATGCATTTCTTTACGGTTTAGGTATTCGTCATGCTGGAAAAGGTACCGTGGAACGATTACTTCGTTATTATAATACGTTAGAAGAAATTGCCGATGCTTCACTTGAACAACTTTGCGAAATCGAAGATATTGGTGATGTGGTAGCTGAAAGCATTTATAATTTCTTCCGTAATGATAAAAATAAACAAATGATTCAAGAACTAAAAGGACTTGGTCTTGAAATGAAAAAAGCAGCACCAATCCAAACTTCAAGTACAAAATTTGAAGATATGGTGTTCGTGATCACAGGAACGCTTTCCCAGTCTCGAAAACACTTTGAAAACATTATCAAAGATAACGGTGGAAAAATTTCAGGTTCTGTGACGAAAAAAACAAATTATGTTTTAGTAGGGGAAGATGCTGGAAGCAAAGAAGAAAAAGCAAAAAAACTTGGCATCCCAACACTTTCTGAAGATGCATTCAACGAATTAATTAATTCATAAAAAAGAAGCCTTTACGGCTTCTTTTTTTATTCATTTAACATTTTTTTTAAACGATTTTCTATTTTAAATATTTCTTTTGCTTTTTGTATCATTTCTTCTACACTTTTTGGAATTGTATCTATTTGATAAATTTCAATTTCATATTTCCACGCTTCATTTCCATAGGGAATTAAGATAGAACATGCATAGTCATTATCATTTTTTTCATTTGAAAATGAATATTCAATTGCATATCCTTGATCTTCATGCGTAATATAATATGGATTTTCTTCAAAAAATGCGTATTTTTCTATCGCTTTTTTTGAAACATTCAAACTATTTTTTCTTCCATAAAAAACATTAATGTCTCTAAAACTCAGTGGGTTTTTTATTTGTTCCTCTATTTCTTTTTTTGTTATGTTCGATGTTATTAAAATATCGAATATATTCCATTTATATAAAAAATCTCGATCAGTCATACTTTCTTTTAACAAAAGAACAATCATCTTTACAAGGGGATACCGCACACTGAGCTTCAGCATATATTCTTTCCACTTCATATTTTTTACATATTCTTTTTCTACAACGATGTAATCTGGTTTTTTCTTTTCAATCAGTTTAAATACATGTTCTTCGTCACGCGCTTGATAACAAGTATAATTTTTTTTATCTAATTCGTATGTATTTAATGTAGCAAATAAAATGTTCATTTCAATTTCTCCCTTTATTAAGTATTTTGTTTCATCAATATTTTTCTTAAACGATTTTGTTGTTCAAATATGTTTTTTGCTTCTTCAATATCTACTTGCAAAAATTGAGGGATTTTTCCTTTTGACTCAATCTTTATTTCTCTTTTCCAAGGTTCATTTCGAAAAGGAATTATAAGCTTCACTTCTACCTTATTTTCTTCAAAATAATAGTATAAATCCTCATCTAACATTTCCCTAATTAAAAACCACCCATTCTCTTTTAACCGATCGTAACTTTTTAATACTTTTTCCAATTTTTCTGGTTCTTGAACAAACGAACTGTTAAAAGAAATTTTACTAAAAACTTCTGCTATATCGCTAAACTCTTTAGGTCGTTTTAATCGATAGTTCAATTCTTTTTTTGTGCAATCTTCTTTGATTAATACATCAAAAGCCATCCATTTATATAAAAAATCTAGTTCATTCGCATCTTCTTTTTCCCATAATACGACCATTCTTGTATGAGGAAACCTTGTGCGAATTTTTAAAAAGTATTCTCTCCATGGCATTTTTTGCACAAATTTTTCTTCAAGAATGATCGCATCTATTTTTTCTTTTTCTATTAGTTCAAACGAATGTTCTTCATCATGGGCTCGATAACTCGTATAACTCTTTTCATCTAATTCATAGGTATCCAATGTCGCAAATAAAATTTTCATATTTTGCCCCCTTTCTAGTAATTATACTTGCTCAATAAATGAAAGCCTTGTTCCAACCAAAAAATCCATACGGATTTTTTGACATCTCCTTTTAAACATGCTAGTACTTTTTATAAGCGAGGTGTTAGTATTGAAAAATAAAGGAATTGTTTTCAATTTCACGTTTATTTTTATCATCTTTTTTATTCTTTTATTAACCTCCAATATCGTTTTTCTCTATTTAAATACAAAACAAACGGCTCTTAATTCCATTGTCAATCTAAGTGTTCAACATGCCAATCATTTCGCTGAACAAATTGACACAAAATCTTATGAGCGTTTTTTGAAAAATCCAACGAAAAACGATGATTACTGGCGTGTACGTAACCAATTAAACGCATTGCGTGAAATTTATGGTTCAATGTTTTTATACACAGTTGGAATCGATGAAGATAAAAAAGTACGAATTTTAATTGACGGTCAACCAAAAGGTTCAAACGTTACTTCTCCTATCAATGAACTTTCCATTGATACATACAAAGAAGTATCACCTGTCTTAAAAGGAAAATATATGTCTGTTCCTGTTAAACATGACCCAAAATACGGTGATTTTCTTTCTGTTTTTGTTCCTATTAAAAATGAAGAAGGAAAAATCATTGGAATCCTTGCTTTAGATGTAAGTGCAGGTACTGCTTCTGCTATTGCAACTTCTGCTTTAAAAAATGACTTTTTATTGTATTTAGGATTAAACATCGTTTTATTAATTTTATCTATCTTTTTCCTTATTTACATCATCAAACGTCATTTATCTTCCTTACATCATGTAAACGCATTGGTTCAATCCGTTTCAACAGGAGATTTAACGATTTCCATTCCTGAAAAACATAAAAGTCATGAAGCAAAAAACGAAATTGTTCAATTGCTTTCTGTTTTTTCTCGTATGATTGACAGTCTTCGAATGATTATCAACAAAACAAAAAGCCAAAGTTTAACAGTATCAAGTTCTTCTTCTCAGTTAGCAGCTAGTTCTGAGCAGTTAACCGATACCAATCGACGCATTTTATCTATGATTAAAACGATGAACAAAGGACATCATAACCAACTGACTTTAACAAATGAAAGTTTGCATTCAACACAAGGAGTACTAGAAGGAATGACAAACATTGTAGAAGCCACACGTTCCGTTTTAGATATGTCAAATCAAAGCGCACAAGAAGTTGATAATGGCAAACAATCCATTGATAATATTTCCAAACAAATGCATTTGATTCAACATGCAGTAAAAGACTCTTCAAACGTAGTGGAAACGTTAAAAAACAAATCAAAAGAGATCAATCATATCACAGAAATGATTACAAATATCGCGAACCAAACAAATCTTTTATCTTTAAATGCCGCCATTGAAGCAGCACGTGCTGGTGAACACGGAAAAGGATTTGCTGTGGTTGCTGATGAAGTCAAAAAATTAGCTGATCAATCCGCTCAGTTCGCAAAACAAATCAATACAATTATTGAAAGCATTCAACTTGATACCGAACAAGCTGTTTATAAAATGGAAATTGGTCGAGAAGAAGTGAAAAAAGGAAATGAATTAGTGGCAGAAACGGAACATACATTCCAGTTGATTTTAGAAACGTTTGAAAATGTTTCATCATCCATCCAGGAAGTTTCTTCTATCACTGAAACATTAACCAATCAAACAACTCATGTAACTAGTAATATTGAAGATTTAAAAGAAATCGCACAAGAAAATCAAGAATTAGCAGAAGCGATTTATAGTATTTCTGATGAACAGCAAATCGCCACAGAAGAAATTTCTCAATCCGCTCAAGCATTAAATGAAGCGACTACTGAGTTGAATGAATCAATCAAACAGTTTAAAACAAATTAAAACATCGAAAGAGTTCGATGTTTTTTTCTCCCCTTTTTATTTGACGTTTTTTGAAAAACTTTATAGTATGCAATAAATCAATAGAAGAAAGAGAGAATCTCTTGAATGAAACTTAACATCTAATCAAAACAAAACAACCGTAATTTATTTTTTTACGGTTGTTTTGTTTTTTAAATAATTCAGTAGATTATTTGCTTTTTCTAGATATTCTTCATCTCCGAACCATTCATATAATTTTTTATAATCATTGTATGCATCTAACACGACATCAATTGAATACAATCCTTGAGGTGTTAAATTTTCTCCTACTTCTACTTTTATTTCTTTTGTATGTACATTTTTTAACTTGTATAAAACTCGTTTTTCTTTTACACCTTTGTGATACGTCATTCGTTTTTCATACCCTTGTATTTCATAAAGATCTGTTTTTCCAAAAATTTGAACATATTCCCCTAATGTAAATTCCATTTTTTACACCCCCATTAATTCTTTATCTGAACTTCTTCATCAAAATTTTAATTATTTTACAAAAAAGTTTGACAATTCCTTCTCTATCTTGTAAAACAAGATAGCAAAAAAGGAGGGATAAAAATGATAGATTTTCTTCGATTGCTTTCAGGAACCCTTTTAGGAATAAGCTTCTTATTCGTTTTCTATTATGGGTTTTATTACACATTTTTCAATACCGATCTCAAAACAGTACTACTTATACGAAAGCGATTTAATTTTTGGCATCGGATGATGTGGCTTTCATTTATCGGTCTTATTTGTTGTAGATTTCTTTAAAAGGAGGTGAGAGAGTTGGGACAAACAATATTTATAATATGTATCAGTATCATTTCGCTTGCTGTTTTATATGTGTTATACATGGGTTTTTCTTTTTTCCGTTATAAACGATTGCAAGCAGCAGAAGTCATGGCACGATTTTTAATCGTTTCAGTTGTGATTATGATTTGTTTAATTCCTGTTTTGATTTACATTTTTTTATAAACACCTATCTTGTTATACAAGATAGAAACGAAAGTAGGTGATGAAATGTCTGATAAGACCCAAATGCTAAAAGGGATATTAGAAGGGTGTATTTTATCTATTATTTCCAAACATGAAGTATATGGATACGAACTAAGCGAAAAATTAAAAAACAGTGGTTTTTTTGAAATTAGCGAAGGAAGTATTTATCCGCTTTTATCTCGTATGCAAAAAGAAGGTTATATAGAAGGAACGTTTAAAGATTCTCCAGACGGTCCAAAACGCAAATATTATCACGTAACAGAAAAAGGATTCCAAACGTTAGAAACGTTTAAACAATCCTGGAATGAACTTCAAACGAATGTTAACAACATTTTAACTAAAGGAGGGAAATAATATGTTAAAAACAAAAGAATTACATCAATTAACGGTTAACCGAACCAAAGAATTAACCATTGAAAACAAAGAATATTACATGAGTATGTCTAGTTATATCAGAACTAGCAACGTTTCACCAAAAGAATCCGAAGAATTACTACTTGAAATACTCGATCATTTACTTTTAGCCCAAAAAGAAGGGAAAAGCGCTGAAGATGTTTTTGGAAAACAGCCGCAGCTTTACTGCGATGAATTAATCGAAAACACTTCACCTTTTCCATTTATTAAAAAACTTATCTTTTATAGCTCACTTTGGATCCTTTCCTTTTGTCTTATTTTATTCACCACATTAACAGAACATCCTCAACATGTATTTCTTGTTGATGCGCTTGAATCGTTTCTTTTATTCATTGGATTCCTTTTCATTCAATGGTGGATTCATAAAATTAGTTTTATGTGGAAAGCGAATACACGACTACTCTTCACTTTATGCATCGGAACGATAGGATTGGCATGTTTATGGTTGACTTTCCAACACCTCCAACATTCTTCTATTCAAGTTGTTTTGTTTGTTTTTCCTGTTTGGATAAAATTGGTTTTCTCTTTTACATGTCTGATCACAGGCATTGTTTTATACAAAGGATTGATGACAGGATGGAAACGATAAATTTAATTTTAAATATTTTGCTTGTTTTGTTTCACGCAAGTGTCATAATTTATGCTGGATTTAATTATACCGCTTTTCAAGCTCCGCCCCAAGAAACAGAAAAAGCAAAAGCAACCATCACCCAAAGCGGGTTATCTCTTTTTATTGGAATGTGTTTGATGATCGGTATAAAATCTTATTCACAAACGTTAGAAACAACCGTTTTTTATATCTTTTTAGGAAGTTATCTTCTTTTTTCACTCCTTTCTTTTTACTTTTTTCCATTAAAAGAAAGGAATAAACTGAATTTTATAAAAATAATAAGTATCGGTTTAGAATGGTTGATTATCGTTCGTTTTATTCAGTTGGTGTTTTTCCAATGAATATACTATTTTGGACACAAGTACTTTGTTTCATTGTCTTGTTTTTAGCACAGCTGCAAATTATTTATCATGGCATGAAATACACTTCTTGTTGTTGTGATCCAAAAGTAATTGAAACCGCTAGAAGCGGAATTATTTTTTCAACGCTTGTTAGCGTTGGGTCAACATTCATGATAATTGGAATTATTTTTTATAAAGGATGGGATTTCCAGACATTACATGTATGGAAGGTGATCAGTATTTATATAGGGATTGGCGCACTCATTGTCTCAGTTATTAGCTATTTCCTGATGTATGTTCGAGATTTTTTCCTTGGTTTATTTCTTGTTTCATTTTTACTTATTTTTCTTTTTTTTGATTTCTTTTTATTTTTATTTTCCTTTTTCTGAATATTCATGATATAATTAACTCACAAAATGATAAAGGGGAGATTACATATGGAAAATCCAAATGCTCAATTTCAATTATTAGAAACGATTATTCAAGGATACAAAAATAATGAACAGTTTCCAGAAGTAGATCGTCATCAATTAGTGTTATTGATCGCTGCTAAAAAAGCAAATTTATCTATGGAAATCGACTTAGCGTTAGATATGCGAGACGAATCTCTTTTTTACTCATTAACAGACGAACTAAAGGAAATTATGATGTTTGAAAAAAACGAAGTGTTATAACACTTCGTTTTTTCTTTTCATATAAACCATTAGCTCTCTTTCAAACATTCCTACTCCTTTTGAATTAATAAATACAAAAGGAACGTTTTGTTTTTTTGCATATCTATACGCAACTCTAAAATATTCATGAGAAACAATTTCCGTCAAAAAAAAGACAACCTCACTTTTGCTAATGGCTCCTTTGATTAAATTAAAATCATCCACCGATACATACACACATTCTCCTTCGTATTTTTCAATTGTTTCTCGATACCACCTTTCCCGATGTCCACCTATGACCGCAATTTTTTGTTGATTTAACGTCCATTTTTCTCGTTCTTCCTCAATGATCGGTTCAGAAAAATCAACAGCAGGTTGAGATAATGCGATAATCGTTTCTGCATATAATTCTCGTTCCTCCTCAAATAACTCTTGTTGTTCTTTCATCATTTTTTTTAAATCGAAAATTTCTTCTTTTTTTTCATTTTTAATTTGAATTTGTTGCTGCAATTCTTTTCGGATCCGCACTAGTTCTTTTTCTTTTTTTTCTAACTCGTTTTGAAGTCGTTTTGTTTCTTTTTCATAATCCACTGTTTTTACTTCTTCTTTCGATTCTTCTAAAAATCGTCGATTGGAAAGTCCATGGATTCGCTGAATAATTTGTAAATATAAATTCCAATAGTCTTTTTCATACGTTTCTTTTAAATAAATTTTCCATTTTTCATCTTTTATTACACTAGCTATACACCAATACACAATATCAAATTCCATTTTTTCTACATACATGTTTATTTTTTCTTCCGTTATTTCTTTTTGACAATCATTGATTAATTCACGAAACATAAAATGTGCTGCTTTTTGAATGGTTTTTTGAACGGACTTTTTATAATATTTTTTCATCATCCTCTGTACATACGCTTCTTTTCCTTTTTTTCGATCTTTCGGGGTAATTAAAATTTTCGCTTGTTTAAATATTTGTTCAACAATAGGAAGATCCGAATAAATAACAAAATCGATCGAAAAAATAAAATCTAATATTTCTTTCTCACTGTATGTTTCTTCTTTCCAAAATCCTTCGATTAGATGTTTAATGTCCTTTTTTACTGCTTCATCCATCCCTTCTTTCTCAATCATTTCTAAATACGTATCAATTTTCTCTACATGTTGAATCATCTTCCTCTCCCCCTTCTTATTAGTGTATTCTTATGTTTGAGAAACTTTCTTTTTTTCACGATATATGATAAAATAGAGCGTATTTAAATTTACTTTTTACATATTGGAGGAACTTTCCATGCATACATACGCTATTATTTTAGCTGCAGGCAAAGGAACACGCATGAAATCATCACTTCCTAAAGTGATGCATCCTATTTCAGGTATTCCTATGATTGAACACATCACGCGCACTTTACGCACGTTAAACGTAAGTCAAACGATCATCGTGACAGGTCATGAAGCTGAAACAATTGAAAATCATTTTAGTCAAGAGCCTAATGTTACGTTTGTTCGCCAAACAGAACAACTAGGAACAGCTCACGCCGTTATGCAAGCTGCTTCTTTGCTAGAAAATAAAGAAGGTAAAACCCTTGTATTAACAGGTGATACACCTCTTTTAACAGAAGGTACACTACATGATTTACTTGAAAAAAGTATGAATACAAAAGGCATTGTATTAACTACTCGTCAAGAAAATCCATTCGGATACGGTCGTATCGTTCGCGATAACCACGGCAGTGTCGTAAATATTGTCGAAGAAAAAGATGCTACAGATGTAGAAAAAGCAATTAATGAAGTCAATACAGGCATTTTTTGTTTTGATAACTCTACATTATTTTCATCTATTTATAAAATCAATAACGACAATGCACAACGTGAATACTATTTAACAGATATTGTAAAAGTATTTCACGCACAAAACGAATCATTCGACAGTGTTACAACCCATAACCACATGGAAGTAATGGGCATTAACGATCGTTATCAATTGTCGATTGCCAATGATTATCACCAAGAAAATATTAAGAAAAAACATATGTTAAACGGTGTTACGATGCTTAATCCATCTTCCACTTATATCGAAGAAGATGTTATCATTGAAAATGACTCTATCATTGAAGGAAATGTTTCATTAAAAGGACGCACGGTCATTGGCGCGCACTCTGTGGTAACATCAGGTTCAGAAATTAAAGATTCCGTCATTGGACAACACACAACCGTAACGAGCTCAGTTGTTCATGATAGTTCTGTTGGCAATCATGTTTCTATTGGACCTTTTGCGCATATTCGTCCATTATCTTTTATTGAAGATAACGTTCGCATCGGAAACTTTGTTGAAGTGAAAAAATCAACAATTGATAAAGGTTCTAAAGTATCTCATTTAAGTTACATCGGAGATGCATCCATTGGAAAAGACGTAAATGTTGGTTGTGGTTCCATTACAGTCAACTATGACGGGAAAAATAAATTTAAAACGATTATTGGAGACAATGCCTTTATTGGCTGCAATGTGAATTTAATTGCACCTGTAACCGTTGAAAAAAATTCATTAGTCGCTGCTGGATCAACGGTTACAAAAAATGTTCCAGAAGATGCGTTAGCTATTGCAAGACAAAAACAAGAAAACAAAGAAGGATACGCTTCAAAATTGAAAAAATAAGGAGAATGTTGTCAAATGAAAGAGTTTGATTTTTTAACAGCATCGCCTTTTTACGTAAAAACAAAAAATTTTTACAAATCTCGACATTATTATTTTGAAGATTCTTTCACGAAAAAAACAGCAGAAATTCAAATTCCTTTTTACCACAGATTTGAAATAGATTTTGATTTCGATAGATGTGAATTCATTGAAGAAACACCCAATTGGTTTCACATGCTTTTTTTACAAGCGAAAAAAGCATGTGAAAACCGTAATCGAATTCGTCGTTTATTTGATTCACCAACCAATCATTTGATTTGGGTTGTTTCACCCGCTTTACAAATGAACGAATGTCAGGTATCAAAAGAAATTCTTTGTACATTAAATGAAGATTTTTCGATGGATGATACGTTAGAAGAAACAAAAGAAAAGTTATCTCATTATGAAATTCAAATAAAGCACAAAATTTCTGACGTAACATGGAAAACATTCACACCTTTACTTTGGCGATACAATCAAGTAGCACTTCATCCCTTGAGTTCAAATCAAGGGGGATTTATATTGACAAGTGATGAATATCCAAAGATTCAATTAATTCACAAGTAAACGAAAAAAGGAGGTGGCTCTTGATTATATTCATGTAATCAAGAAATCACTATGGAAAAATATTTTGGAACAGATGGCGTACGTGGTATTGCCAATACACAATTAACAGCAGAACTTGCCTTTAAACTAGGTCGTTACGGCGGATATTATTTAACTCAACATCATCACGATCCTAAAATTGTGGTCGGAAGAGATACGCGCGTTTCAGGCGAAATGCTAGAAGCAGCTTTAACTGCAGGATTGCTTTCTGTTGGAATCAACGTTGTGAAACTAGGGGTTTTACCTACACCTGCTGTGGCGTATATGACACGCCAATTACATGCTTGTGGTGGCATTATGATTTCAGCAAGCCATAACCCATTTGAAGATAACGGGATTAAGTTTTTCGGAAGCGATGGATTTAAATTACTTGATGAAATTGAAGAACAAATTGAAGCTTCACTAGAAAAAGAAGACGCGTTCCCTCGCCCTGTTGGATCTTTCGTCGGTCGGGTACTAGATTACTTCGAAGGAACGGAAACATACAGTACGTTTTTAAAATCAACAATTGATCATTCCTTTAAAGGACTTCGCATTGTACTAGACTGTGCCAACGGCGCCGCTTCAACGATTGCCGCTGATTTGTTTAGCGATTTAGGTGCAGAAGTATTTGTTATTGCAAATCAACCAGATGGAATCAACATTAACGTTGATTGCGGTTCTACACATCCTGAAACACTTCAACAAACCGTTCTTGAAAAAAAAGCAGACATCGGTCTTGCGTTTGACGGAGACGCTGATCGTTTAATTGCTGTAAATGAAAAAGGTGAACTTGTGGACGGAGACGCCATTTTATATATTTGCGGAAAGCATTTGAAAATGAAAAACAAATTAAAGAAAAACACAGTCGTTTCAACTGTTATGAGTAACTTTGGATTTAAAAAAGCGCTTGACGCTGAAGAAATGGTCACAAAACAAACGTCAGTTGGTGATCGTTATGTGATGGAAGAAATGATTAAAAACGGATATAACCTGGGTGGAGAACAATCAGGTCATTTAATTTTCCTTGATCATAATACAACAGGCGACGGCGTTCTTTCCGCTTTACAACTCGTTAACGTCGTAGTAGAATCTAAACAATCATTATCAGAACTTTCTTCAGGATTTACCCAATTTCCACAACTTTTACTAAACGTAAAAGTGCATTCAAAAGAAGGTTGGGATTCAAACAAGAAAATTCAATCTTCTATTCAAGAAGGCGAGAGCCTTCTTGGAGAAAATGGACGTATTTTAGTGCGACCTTCAGGAACCGAATCGTTAATTCGTGTAATGGCAGAAGGTCCAGACAATTTAACGATTAAAGATATCGTCGAAAAAATTGCAGCAACCATTCAAGAAGAATGTTCATAAAAAAATAAGAGGCATTTGCCTCTTATTTTTTTTGATATACATTTGAACTTGCAATGGCATTTTCTTGACTATCAAGCACTTGCAATTGAATCGTGTTTAACTCATCAGGTTTATCCATTGTAATTTCATGATCACTTACAAACTCCGCCATTACAGCATTGCCATTCAATAACACGCGCATTCCCATCACAAAGTTTTTACCTTTGATATGCACTTTGTTTCCACTCACTGAAACATCACTAATTTTAATTTTTCCACTTCCTAGATAAAAACTAGGATTATAATTCTTCGCTTTCGGGAAAATGGACGCATATTCTTTTCCAAACATTCCATCATATTGAAACAGTTTATATGTATCCAAATCATTTTCATTTAATCCAAATTTATTCCAATACGTTTGGTTTGGAATTGTCATAATTCCTTTTTGAATCAATGATTGCTGATACTGAATAAACGGCGTTGTGGTTAAATTAGTACGTTGTAAAATGTACGGTGCAAAGAAAGACGGACTAATTGTATTGATTTTTTCTTTTTTGTTTGAAAAATTATCCCAAATAACAAATGGAACACTTTGTCGTTTTAAATAATTTTCATAATCCGTTTTTCCGTCAAAATAATTCGCTTCATTGTACACTAAATCATTTGCTCCAAGAGCTGGAAGATGATCTCCATAAAACACAACAATTGTCGGTTCATTTAGTTCATTTAATTGTTCAACAAGATATTTCAATGAATCATCTGCATAGGACATATGTTCTGCGTACGTTTCAAGCGTTTCTTTTGCTTCTTTAGAAAGATCTCCTTCAACCGAAATACGTCGATCTTCTTTCGGGAATGCTCCGTAGTAATAAGGTGCATGTGATTCCATACTAATTGCGTACACATAATCTCTTTCTTTTGTACTTTTAATTTCACTAACTACACGCTTTGCTAATTCTTTATCATAAATTTCAGGTCCTTTGTATTCAGGATTTGAAAAGAATTCTTTTCCGATAAAATTATTAAACCCTAATGTTTTGTAATTGTCATTTCGATGATAAAACCATCCATGCGACGTGTGAATACCTGTCGTGTGATAGCCTTGATTTCTCAACAATACTGCCATCGAGTCCATAGGTTGATCCATATACTGCATATACACCATAACACCACTTGGTAAAAAGTTTGTTGAATAACCTGTAATTGCTTCAAATTCCGTGTTCGACGTTCCCCCACCAAATACATTGGAAATCATATTCCCAGATGTATAATCTTTTTGTAGTTGTCTGAAATAAGGAATTGGATCTCGATTAAACTTTACATTTGTTAAACGAGTTGGATCCCAAAAAGCCTCTGTCATCACAAAAATGATATTTGGTTTTACATTCCCACTTTCTTTTCCAACACCATATTGTTTTTTTAATGCTTCCATTTTTTCTTGAGAATAACCTTTTGGTTTTTCAATGGATAGCCATTTCATATTTAAAATAAAACTAAGTTCAAATCCATTGGTTTGATAATTTGCTTTTTGATCCCACGGTAGGCTTCCAACATCATATTTGGCTTGAAGATCCATCGGTTTTTGAAAATAAATCGATGCGATAAAAAACAATGCAATCAGAGAAATAATCATTCGAACAATCCAATGATTATTCGATTTTTTCACTTTCCATATAACAAGAACAAGCAATACAATCAACGCAACCGCAAGAGAACCAAATACGATATAGTTTTTCATTGTTAAAAACGATGAAATACTTTTTGCTTCATTTCCTAATTTTAAGTCAACAGGAAGCAAATCTTCTCCTCGATATGCCCACTTAATTTGACTTATGTAATCTAAAATCGTTAACGTTGTTCCTACTAAAATTGTTATTACGTAATATATTTTTTGACCAAAAAGGTAAAAAACATTTAAAATCCCAAACGATAACATGTAAGCAACAAGAAATTCATTTGGATGTTCTTTTCTCCAAGATAAAAAGTCATGAAAACTTCCTGAATGAATACTTTCTACTAACACCGTTAAAAGAAGGGGCAAAACAAAAATCATGATTAATTCGAGCCCTTTTTTTACATATTTCATCCTGTCACCTCATTAAATTTTATAAACATGGACAATCGTAAATTCCTTTTGTTTGTTTTCTGGAACCACTGTAATTTTCCATTGTTGTTGTTTTTTCTTTACTTTAAGTTCATGAATATCATTAATGGATAGATATGCTTTTTTCGCTTGCAAATAATCCATAAACACAACCATCGTTTTAATATCTTTTTCTCGAATTTCTCCTTGCTTGGCTAATACGCCTAAATTTACATTTGAGAGTGTTAATAACGGAAACTTTCTACTAAACTCATCTAAAAAAGTTAACGTTTTTAATATTTCCTTTTTTTTAATAACATGATATAATTTCACGGGGGTAACCTCCTATTTTTTAGAAATGAGGTGATGACTTGACGTCTTTTATACAGTTTAACAATAATTTAGCAAAAAGAAAACCAAATACACTTAAAAATAAACAAATTACATGTCCATTTTGTGCACAAGAAACCTTACGAAAAGAAAATGGCATTTTAGACGAAACAACCAACGTACTATGGATTAAAAATAAATTCCCTACATTTCAAGATGCCTTTCAAACCGTCTTGGTTGAACATCATGAATGCGATCATAATTTATCTACATATCCAAAAGAACATTTATATCGATTAATGGATTTTGTGTTAACCAAATGGCTTGACATGGAAAAAGATTCAACTTATGCATCTGTTGTATTGATGAAAAACCAAGGCATACAATCAGGAGCGAGCATTCATCATTCACATATGCAAATCATCGGATTTCACAACATCGATTACAAAAAAAATATTTCTTCAGATGATTTTGCAGGGACTTCCATTATTGAAGGAGATGTTTCTCTTACACTTTCTACGTTTCCAAAAAGCGAAATGTATGAATTCAATTTATCTTTTCCTGATGTTTACTCAACAAAACAATTACATACATGTTCTGATCTTTTGCAAGGAACCATTCGATACGTGTTAACTGAATTAAATGCTAAACACCAAAGCTTTAATTTAATGTTTTATCATATAGAGGATAAAATCAACATTAAAATTGTTCCTCGATTTCCTTCTTCTGCATTTTTACTAGGATATAATCTTCATCAAGTTCCTGTTTATACAGAAGAAATCATTTCTACTTTGAAAACCAATTACCTACCATAAAAAAAGCCATAATCGGCTTTTTTTATTTTGAATCAATAAGACGTAAAATGACACGTAATCATGGGTAATGAAAGTGCTTGCACTTCTTGCGAATCAATATAAATCTTTTCTTCATCTTTTAAAAAACTGCTTTTTTCAGGAACAAACACCATACTATTTCGTTTCAATTGACTATTTTCTACTTTTTTCTCCGTTAATAATTGTGCTAATTCAACAATTTTCCGTTGTTTCTCATTCGTCAATAGATATACTCTCATTCGTTTTTTAAACGTTTGAATATCCTCCTTTTCTTTGATTTTTTCAAGAAGGTAAGTGTCATGTTCTTTGTAAAATTTAATTGCTCCTTTAAGAGCATCTTTTGGTGTAATTTTGTTTTTACTAAGAGGATGACGAATACAAGCTGTTTGTTTTAATACATCCATCATCTCTTTTTGTCTTTTTTTCGTTAAAACAATCGATAATTCAAATTCTTCTTCCTCGTCCCACACAAGTTGATAAGAAGATGGTTTTTTAGGAATAATTCCTAATGTATAAGCTAAATAACTTTTATACAAATCTCCATGTGCTAAAAAAGGAACCTGTTGTTTTCGAGCAAGAGATAATCCGTATAAAGGGAGTAACAAATTTTTTTGTTGAAAATACGTCAACTCTCGGTGTACTTGTTTCGTTTCTTCTTTCGACAATTTTCCCCATTTGATATGATCATGTATTTCAACTTCAATTGTAGGAACTTGAATTAATGATAAAAAATCACTTGTTTTTTTCGCATTTTTTTTAATCCATTCATTTTCATTTTGTTCGTCTAACGATACCCCTATTTGTTTTCGATACAGTGATTCATGTAGGTTTTTATCTTCTTGTTTCAAAAAAGCAACGGGCATGATCATCAATTTTTTCCGAAGAAAATATTCTTGATGGATATCTCCTTCTTCAAAAAAACAATGCACGCCTTGATTATGCAGGATTAACAGTTCCTTATGTGTCAAAAAAGGAATCCATTGTTCGTGAAATTTTTCAATCGTATGAAAAATTGATTCGACTCCTTTTTTTTCAGAACTAATAAAATACCCTTTTTTTCTTGTTTCTTCCCCTTCAATAAAACAAGAAAACGAAATAGCAAACGAAACATTCATATCATACGTTAAGCAAGCCTTCAAAAAAGATGGAATTGCCATCCCTTTATCATCAACTAAACACACATTATTTATATTTCTTTTTGCTATAGCTTCTACTAATTGTTCTGGCGATTCGAAACCATATTGTGAATAGTTGCTATAAATAAACATATTTTTTCCCTTTCTCCTTTTTTTTACTTTTTTCGACATATTTATTATAAAAAGATTTTAGGAAAAATATCAATACCTGTAGCATGACTCAACGAAAAAATGTTACACTATAGATAATACATAAAGGAGATGATACGATGAAAGTTTATACAGACGGTGCGTGTAGTGGAAACCCTGGACCTGGAGGATGGGGCTTTGCTATCATTGAAAATGATAACATCCTTTATTCTGATGCTTCTTTTTTTGAACATACAACCAATAATAAAATGGAATTAACAGCAGCTATCAAAGGAATTGAATTTATGAAAAATCATTACCCTCATATTTCTTCTTTTCCCGTTCATACCGATAGCACTTATACGATGAATTCCATGAAAGATTGGGCACATAATTGGAAAAAAAAGAATTGGAAAAAATCAAACGGAAAACCAATCGAAAATCCAGAACTTATTAAAAAACTTTATTCTCTTTGTTATGAGTCAGGTATTAACGTTGACTGGGTAAAAGTAAAAGCTCACCAAAAGAAAACAAGCAAAGAGTATGATCCGTTTAACGATTATGTGGACCAATTAGCTACAGGAAAAGAACAACCGAAAAAGCAATAGGAGATGAACAAAATGAAAATTATGCCCATTTTTGGTACAAGACCTGAAGGAATTAAAATGGCGCCTTTAGTAAAATTATTAAAAGAAGATCCAACTTTTTCATGCGTGTTTGTCAATACAGCTCAACATCGTGAAATGCTAGATCAAGTGCTTGAATTGTTTGATTTAACCCCTGATTACGATTTAAATATTATGAAAGAAAAACAAACACCTGAAGGTGTCACAGCTCAAATTATTACCGAACTTTCTTCTATTTTAGATAAAGAGAAGCCCGATTTAGTGTTGGTTCACGGCGATACCACCACTACATTTGCAGGCGCCTATGCAGCGTTTTTAAAAAAAATCCCAGTCGGACATGTCGAGGCAGGTCTTCGAACTGGTGATATTTCTTCTCCTTTTCCTGAAGAAGCTAACCGTCAATTAGTAGGAAGAATTGCTTCTTATCATTTTTCTGCTACAGAAAAAAATAAGGAAAATTTAATAAAAGAAGGTATCGATCCTTCTTCTATCGCCGTTGTAGGAAATACAGTTATCGATGCTTTACTTACAACTGTTGATAAACCATTTACTTATTCAAAGGAATTACAACCTATTATCGAACGCGGTAATAAAATTATTTTAATGACAACGCATCGAAGAGAAAATTTGGAACAACTAACAGGTATTTATACAGCCATTAATGAGTTAATGGAAAAACACGATGACATTGAACTTGTCTTTCCTGTACATAAAAATCCAGCGGTTCGTTCGCAAGTAGAAAAAGGATTAAAAAACAATCCGCGCATTCACTTAGTTGAACCACTTGATTATGAAACATTTGCTCATTTAATGAAAGATTCTTATTTTATTATTTCAGATTCAGGCGGTATTCAAGAAGAAGCACCTGCACTTGGAAAACCTGTACTTGTAGCTAGAACCAACACTGAACGCCCAGAAGGCGTAACAGCAGGTACATTAAAATTAGTGGGAACAGACGCTTCTGTTATTTTTAAAGAAGCAGACGCTCTTTTATCTGATAAAGAAACCTATCAACGAATGAGCGAAGCGAAAAACCCTTACGGAGACGGAACTTCATCTCAACAAATTATTTCGTTTATTAAACATCAAGAAAAAAGAAGCTAAATTCTTAGCTTCTTTTTTCTTAAAAAAACACTTGAACAAATGACATTTTTCAAGTAAAAAAAGGACGAAAAGATTTTTTTATATACTTTATAAAGAGGTGATATAACATTGAAACATGATTTGACTTTTCTTTTGCAGCAGTTAAAAAAACCAACGTTGAAATTTAGCATTTTACCTTCTATCGATCATTCTCCTTCTCTTGCTTCGTATATTGGCGGTAAGCCTTATATGACAAAAGAAGAACAATTTTCTAGTTGTAAACAATGCAAAAAACCTTTAACATTTGCTTACCAATTATATATGCAAAAAGAAACCGAAAGCGTCCTTTTCGCTTTTTATTATTGTTTCCATTGCCAAACGATACATAAAACAAATAATTTCGAAATGAAGATGTATCGAAACCCTACAAAAGAAAACATGAAACAAGATGTCAAAAAAAATGCATTCATTGAATATGCTGAATTTGAATTTCACGCAACTTGGTCCCTTCCTGAATGGGATGTTTTACAATCTATTCATGCAGATGTAGTTGAACATTTATCGAAAGAATTCAAAGATGATGCATGGGTTGTGTATGAAAACACAAAAGAATCTCTCGTCGGACTTGCTCATTTAGAACCGTTTTCTTTTTATAAAGGATATCCTCAATTTCTTTCTGAACCACGTTTTCCAACATGTAAATGTTGCAAAAAACCAATGGATTTATTTATTCAATTAGATTCGTATGAAGAATTTGGTTTATCATGGGGCGAAATGGGTTGTTTATATGTGTTTCAATGTCCAAAACATGAAAATGAATTTAAAATTTTTATTCAATAAATAAAAAAACGCCATTGGCGTTTTTTTATTTTTTTAACATTTCTTCTGCTTGTTTTAGCGTAATTTCATTTTTTTCATCTCCATAAATCATGCGCGCAATTTCTTGTTTTCTTTCTTCATCTGTTAGTTGTTTCACATTTGAAACAGTACGTTCTTCAAGCGCTTCTTTTTGAATAAGGTAGTGACTATCTGCTTTTGCAGCCACTTGCGGAAGATGAGAAATAACAATGGTTTGAACCGAATGACCTAATTTTGCAATTTTTTCACCGATAATTCTTCCTACTTCTCCTCCAACACCTTCATCCACTTCATCAAAAACAAGCGCCATTTCTTTTTCCACATTCGTTGCAATTTTAATCGCAAGTAAGACACGACTCATTTCTCCTCCAGATGCAATTTTAGCAAGAGGCTTCATATCTTCTCCTTTATTGGCTGAAAAAAGCAATTGAACTTTAGAACATCCATGCACCGTAAAATCGCTTGTTTTTGTAACTTCAAATTGAAGCGAAGAATGAGGCATGCATAATTCTTTTAATTCTTGATTAATTTTTTCTCCTTGTGTTTTTGCCACGTTTGTTCGTTTTATATGTAGCGCATTTGCTTTTTCCGTTAACGATACGAGCAATTCACCCTTTTCTTTTTCTAAGCGTTTCATATGTTCTTCTTTGTTTTCAATTTCATCTAATTTCACTGAAATTTCTTCATAATATGTTAATACATCTTCAATGGTATCTCCGTATTTTCGTTTAATTGTTTTATACACATCTAAACGATTCATCAATTCATTTAATCGGTATTCATCATACTCCATCGATTCATAATACGATTCAATTTCTGTTTTAATATCTTCTAGTTCTATGCTTACTTTCTCTAAACGTTCTGAAAAAGGACCTAGTTTTTCTTCAAATCTTGCCGCTTCACTTAAGTCTCTTTGTGCTTGATAGAGAGCTTCCATGATATCTAATTGTTGAATCGTTCTTCCAACGGAATGAGAAATTTTTTCAAAACTTGCAAGCACTTTTTTTTCGTTTTCAACTTCTTCTTCTTCTCCTATTTTTATGTCCGCATCTTCAATTTCTTGTTTTTGAAAACGATAAAGATCTAACAACTGTTCTTTTTCTCTTTCTTTATTTATCAAGGAATTTAACGCTTCTTCTACTTCTTTATATTTCTTGTACACTTCTTGGTATTCTTTTACTTCTTTTTCATGTTCTTCCCCAAGAAGCGAATCAATCAAATGTAAGTAATATGTCTCTTTAAGTAAATGTTGATGATCTCGTTGTCCGCAAATTTCAATTAAACAATTTGATACATCTTTCATATATTGTGTTGTTTGAATACTTCCGTTTATTTTTGAAATTGAACGTCCATTTTTCGTAATTTGTCTTTCTAAAATAATGATATCGTCTGTAATTTCCATTTCAAATTCACGTAATTTGTTTTCAATACTAGGCGTTTTAGCAAAAACAGCTTTTAATTCCGCTTTTTCTTCTCCTCTTCGAATGTATTCTTTACTCGTTCTTTCTCCTAAAATGGCTGAAAGTGCATCTAGTAAAATACTTTTCCCCGCCCCTGTTTCACCCGTTAATACATTAAACCCTTTCTCAAAATTGATAATAGAATGTTCAATGATGGCAAAATTTTTAATTTCAAGTTGTAATAACATAAATAACGATGCCCTCCTTTTTCTTTTTATTTTATCTTGTTTTTATCTGTTTTTAAAGAGGAAAATAAAAAAAGACTTACAAGAGCTGTAAGTCTTTTACGAAGAAACTTGATACGGATCTTTCGGACCTCTATTTTTTTCTAATTCTGTTTCTTCTTTTTTCATTTGTTCAATTTGAGGATTCACCATTTCTTTTTTTACGATTTTCCATGTTTCGCTTTGATATTGGATTTCTCGGAGTTCGTATGGTTTAAATAAAATCGGATAACTATTTTTTTCATCTTTATATACTCGTTCTTTTAAAACGACTGTTCCATTTTTATTACGCGCAATTGAATCAAAAGAACCTTTCGTTTCATATCTTTTCTTAATATTTCCTTCACCATCGACTTCATATACGTACCCTTTTCCATTATAGGAATACCCGCTGGATGGATAATAAATATGTTCATAATAGATAAAAAACGTTCTTCCTTCTATTTCCCAGTAAGGACTTTTGTTTTCTATTGCCACTCCCACCAAATTGGTTCCTTCATTTAATTCTTTTGTATGAATATTTCCATTCTTTTTTTCTACCCATATTAATTTATTCCCTGCGTATGTATCGTCATATGCAACGTTTGATGTTTGTGTAATCATAAGGTAATGTTTATCATCATAACCGTATTGTTTTCCGATTTGCCCTTGATTTTGTTGATAAAAAGACTGTTGAATATCTGCCACTTCTTTTTCCACATCAATGTTGGTTGTTTTTTCTTTTATGTTCGTTTGGGTCTTTTTTTCTTTTGTTGTTTTTTCATTATCCCCTTGACTGCTAAACCACGCATATAAACCTATAACGACAAATAATCCAATAAAAATAGAAATCAAAATCCATTCGTTTTTTCTCATTGTATCACCCCATTTTTTGCATATTACTCTTTCTTATTTACTTTGTCAAAAGAAAAAAAGACGCATTTTCTGCGCCTTTTTATCCGACCAATAAACTATGTCGGATCAACATATCTTTAATTCGATTCAAGCGATCCACTTCTTCTTCAATAAAACCCGATTGTTTCTTTTCTTCTTGTAAAATAAACTCTGCCACCGAATCAAGTACCGCATTTTTCATTAATACGCGCACACTTTCTTCTTCTTCTAATTGCTGATAAGAAGGATGATCTAAATTCACTTCAATGTTGATTGTTACACTGTTTTCTTGTTCAAAAATGGACCATCTTCGTGGAATTTCATTTTCTCCCAAGCTAATACCAATGGGATCATTAATAATTAAACCAGAATTTGTTCGCGGCTTTCGTTCTTTTTTTGGTTTTTCTTCTTCTTCAGGTTCTTCTTCTTTTCGGAATTTTTCTTCCATTTCTGCAATAAATTCTAAAATTTCATCTAATTCTTCTTCTACTTCTTTTGGCACTTCTTTTTCTAATACTTTTTCTTTTTTCGCTTTTATTTTTTTCTTAAGTTGTTTAAACACGCCTTCTTCAATATCTAAATTGCTGAGAAAATCATATGAACGAAGTACTTTATTTAACGTTTTTGACACTTGTCCTAAATCCGTTTGATACTTTTCAAATACTTCTCCGTTTGTTAATTTAGAAATTTTAGAAATGAGCGAAGTTAATTCTTTTTCTAGTAAACGTTCTTGCATGCTCTGAAACGCTTCTGTTTCTCGCATAAAGTCTGTTTTGTGAATATCTGTTTCAAAGTCATCTAAATGAATTTCACCCACTAAACGAGCCAAACTTGTATGCGCTTGACGATTTAGTAAATCATTTGATTTAATAATACGACCATTGTTAATCAGCTCAAAACCAAATTTCCAATTGGTTCCCGCTTCTTTCATTGCACCCGCCCAGCCATATACACGTTTTCCATCAATTTTAAAATCAAATTCTTGATAAAAATCTTCTAATAACTCTACAGCTGCTGGCTTTACTTTTGTTCCGTTAATTCGAATGACTACATCTTCTTTTAATAAAAAATGTTTGTACGTTTTAGATAGATGTTGACTTAGTCTTTCACTGAACTTTTGAATATCTCCAAGTCTAATTGTTAAATTTGTAATACGCACTTTTGTTCCATGCGTTTCTTTCTTTTCTTCTTTTACTTGATATTGGATTTTCCAATCTTGAAACTTATGAATATTAAAATTAATCTCAACGGCATAAGGATGTTCAATTGGCGTCGTGTACACTTGACAAGCATCACCCAGCCCAAGAACCGCCACTTTCGCCCCAAGCCCGAATCGACCAATTTTACTTTGACCCGCTTTATCACTTTTTCCAAGTTTTAGATAATTTCGAGCCGTAAATTCATCCATTCCACTTCCGTTGTCGATTACTTCAATGTATTGTTTTGAACCTTTTCGTACGATGTTGACATCCACAACAAGCGGCTGTCCTTCAACTTTTGCATCAATGGAATTATCCACAAGTTCCATAATTCGATTGGAAACTGTCCCACTAATACACGCCATTTTCTTTAATAAACTCACATCTGGTGTAATTTCATATTCATGTTTTCTTGCTTGATTATTCATTTTTTTCCTCCTTTAAGTAGTTCTGTTTAAAAGTATCTCCCATATATTTCTTTTTTAAACATGATTTTTAAAATTTTTTTGACTTTTTTTTACTTTTGTTTATGATAACCCTACAAAGGAGGGATTTTGAATGGAAAAAACGTTCCATTTTTTAACCACTCATCGTTATTTTAAAAAACGTATTGAATTTTTACATTACCACTATTATTATTTTTCAAGCGATGAATTCACATTTCAAGCACGAATTTTTATTCCAAAAGATGAAAAACACACCTTTAGCTGGTATTATTATGATGAAACCTCTCAAACACCTACATGGTTTTTAAATCTTGTTGATGTTTCTGCTCACGAAGTAGAAAAAAGAGATCGTTTACGTCGTTTATTTTAAAAAGGGGGAGATTGTTTTGATTGAACATTGGTTTCTTTATTTACTCATCGCTTACGGTGTCACGTTTATTCCTGTTATCGGAAAATATTTTTCTGTTTTAAACACACTTTTTCACGAAGTTGGACATGCTCTTTTCGCTCTTTTATTTGATGGAAAAGTAAAATCCATCGTTTTATTTGCTTCAACAGAAGGAGTTGCCACTACTTCCTCTCGTTTTTGGATTGCACGTGTTGTTACTTCTTACGCAGGATACACATTCGCTTCGTTTATTGCGTTTTTATCGTTTTATTTTATTGATCAAAACAAGCCTACATTTTTACTTTTTGGATTTATGATTGCTGTTTTTCTTAGTTTACTTTTTTGGATTCGTAACTGGTATGGAGTTATTTGGTGTTTATCCTTTTTAGCACTTTGTGTATTGCTCGTGTTTTATGGAACACCACTTCTTCAACACACGATGACGTTTTTCTTTTCATCTATTTTATTAACTCAATCCGTTTCAACAGCTTTTACGATTTTTCGATTAAGTATTAAAAAACCAAAAGATGCAGGAGATGCAACCAATTTAGCTAAACACACCTTTATCCCTGCGCCTATTTGGGGAACTATTTTCTTTCTCCAATCGCTTTACGTAGCGTTTCTTATTTTTAAATATGTTATTTTTTCATAAAAAAAGAGTGCATATATGCACTCTTTTTTTACATACCCATAATATGATATCCACTATCTACGTGGATATTTTCTCCTGTTACACCCGTTGATAAATCACTTAATAGATAAAGAGATGTTTTGGCTACATCCTCTTGTGTAACCGATTTTCTCATCGGTGATTTTTCTTCAATTTCTTTTAACATATCGTTAAATCCTGCCACTCCTTTTGCAGCAAGTGTTTTAATCGCACCAGCAGAAATAGCATTAACGCGGATGTTGTATTTTCCTAAATCATTTGCTAAATACTTTACACTTGATTCAAGCGCTGCTTTTGCCACGCCCATCACATTGTAATTTTGTACGACGCGTTCTCCGCCTAAATACGTCATTGTGATGATGCTTCCGCCTTCTGTCATGATTTTCTTCGCATGATTGCTTACCGCAACTAATGAATAGGCACTTGATTCTTGCGCTAACAAATATCCTTCTCGGCTCGTTTCTGCATATTCTCCTTTTAATTCTTCTTTATTGGCAAACGCAACCGAATGAACAAGTCCATGAATGATACCTACTTCTTCTTTTATATACAAAAATGCTTGTTCAATGCTTTCATCATTGTTTACATCACATTGAACGATACGCTTTTGAGATGGCATTTCTTTTGTAATTAATTCTTCTAATTTATTTTTTGAACGATCTTTACGATACGTAAAAACCAAATGAGCGCCTACTTCATGAAGTTTTTTAGCAATATCCCATGCTAAACTTCTATGATTTGCCACACCCATAACTACCACGTATTTATCTTTTAATTTCATAAAATCCATTTAAAAATCTCCTTTATCAGTGTAATTCATGTTCTTTTTATTCTTTTTTTTAAATTAAAAAAATCCTTATCTAAAAAAAGAAAGAAAAACTTGCTATTTTTTTGTTTTGATTATAATCAAACAATAGGAGGTGACAAGTTTCATGTCAATCGATAATTTTTTGATGAATACAGGGCGAAAAGGAATAACATTAGAATGGAAAGGAACATTTAATCAATATATGCAACTCGCCATAAAAAATCCTGAAATCACCCAACTAGCAACACAACGTCTTTATAATATGATCCTGTCAAAAGGAACAAAAACAGATTTACAAGGAAGAGTGAAATACAATTTTTTTGATGGGAAAATATTCGGTGCCGAACAACAAATAAATGACATCATGATGTACTTAAAAGCAGCAAGTATGGGACTGGATATTAAAAAACGTGTTCTTTTACTTTTAGGACCTCCAGGAGGAGGGAAATCTCAAATTCTTTCTATGTTTAAAAAAGGACTAGCTGAATATGCTCGCAGCGAAAAAGGAGCTATTTATGCCATTGATGGATGTCCTATCAATGAAGAGCCTATGCATTTAATTCCTGAAAGCGAACGAGAAGAATTGTGGCAAAAATATAAAATTAAAATCGAAGGAAAATTATGTCCTCTTTGTCAGTTTAAATATGAAACAGATTGGAAGCGTAATTTAAATCACGTACCTGTTAAACGTGTTTTTATTAATGAAGAAAACCGTATCGGTATCGGAACATTTGCACCTGCAGAACGAAATGATATGGCAGAATTAATCGGTTCTGCTAACTTAGCAACGGTTGATTATTATGGAAATGAAGGAGATGTACGCGCCTATGAATTTAACGGTGAACTACATACAGCAAATCGTGGAATCATGGAATTTATTGAAGTATTAAAAGCAAAATCTGATTTTTTACATGTATTATTAACACTTGCAGAAGAACAACAGTTTAAAACGCCACGCTTCCCGCTTCAATATGTAGATGAAGCATTAATTGCCCATACAAACGAAGGGGAGTTTTATCGTTTTATTTCAGTAAAAGAAAATGAAGCGATTGTGGATCGACTTTTCATTGTACGTGTTCCTTATAATATGCAAGTGGAAAATGAAGAAAAAATTTATCATTATGCATTAAAAACCAAACTCGTTGTAAAAGATGTAACCGTTCATCCTGGAGCCGTACGTTTAGCAAGCATGTTTGCTATTGCAACTCGTCAACACGAAGATCCTTTGCGTAATGGGATGCAAGGAATTTCACCACGTTTTATTTTAAATACATTAGCTATTGCAATGGTAAAAATTAATGGAAAAATGGTGACACCGAAAGATATGGTAAATGTGTTACGTCATCAAGTGTATAATTATCCAGTGCTTAATTTTGAAACACGAAAGCAATATCTACATTATCTTGACCAACTTGAACAACGAGTGCCTGCGTTAAATGAATTAAAGAGTGAAGATGTAAAATTTAAAGTAAAACAACAAAAACAAGGAATGTTTGATCTTATGATAGGAGATGACGACTAAAGGCTTTACCGATTTGGTGAACAGAAGAACGGAGATACACTACCCCCTGTTAAGGAAGTAGAAGATGCATTTGGGCATAGAAAACGGTTTACCGCTTTTGGAGCCACAGTGTGTCACATCGATGTCATCATACTTTTGAGAGATTTCAAAAAGCTGCCCAGGTGGTTGAATTTACCAGCCTCTCCACAACAGAGAATACAATGACCTACCCTGCACGATTGTGCAAACCGACGGGATGTGTAATCTAACATAAAAAAACCTACGTTATTAAACGTAGGTTTTCTATACCTTAGGTTACTCTGGGGATAACTAACACCCATCTAACGGGTTATTTTTCGGCAGTTAACCGAAGCGGAGGGTGACGGGAAACTCTCGCTAATTTTTTCGTCTTTTCTTTAATATAAAACGCCTTCCGTCTTACATTAAAGCACACTGCTAGTTATATTCATTTGTTTATGTAAAAAAATACAACAAAAAAACTCGATCTTTCGCCAGACCAAGTTTACGGAAAAAGACATGAATAGGCACATATCAAAAAAGTACCCACTTCACGTGGCGGCGGCGAAAGAAAAAAGAATATAGGGATGTTTACCCATATTCTTTTATACTATGCTTTATATTATAAGCATTTTTCATGAATCCTGTCTAGTCTAAAAATAAAAAAATAAAAAAAAGTGAAAAAGGTCTTTTCTTTTTCTTTTTTAATAGCTATAATAAGTAACATAACTTAATAATTTTATATGGTAGGCGAAAAAAAAGACTGAGTGTAACACTCAGTCTTTTTTATGTTTATCGAATTGAATTTAATGCGCGCATAATTTTGTTTTTATGCCCAATGATTTCTTTAAACTCTCCATCATTTTCATCAATGGTTGCAATGGAACCATCATCGTATCGCACATCAATAAGCGAATCTAAAAATGTTCCTTCTTCACAAAATAAAATAACAAGATATTCTACATTTTTTTCATCATCTTCTAATCGAAATACGACTTCTTTAATAGTAAATTCCGTTCCGACAAAAACAGGTCTATACCCATAATATCCAGGTAATTTTTCAGCGGTTTCAATTACTTTATCAATATTCACAGTTGAAACACTCCTTTATTTTTTAAAGAATTTACGTTCTCTACAGTTATTCAACATAAGGGGGGACGTTTATGTTTTATTTACTTAATGTCATTTTACCTGTTTTGTATTTGTTTCTTTGTATTCTTTTTTTCCGTTATTTAAAAAAGAAAAACATCATTGTTGTACATATACATCCTTATACAGGAAAAAAAGATCATCATATCTATTTTGTTTACATTCAATGGTGTTTATTCTTTTTACTTGTTCTTGCTTCTTTCTTCTTGTTTCATCCTTTTGTGGTTTCTTTTATTTCCCTGCTCTTTTTTTTGTTTAGTTATATTTCTCTTTTGAAAGCTTCTAAAAATCCGTGGGGAAACATCATAAAAGAATGGACATATTCAGAAGAAGAACAAAAACGATGGGAAGAAGGTTTTAAAAACGAAAAAAAATCATTTTTTTATCGTTCATTTCCTTCATCAAACGTTATTTTTACCGATTCTTTTCTTTTTTTATCCAAACGCCGCTACTTTTCCATTCGTATGAGAAAATTTAATGATCATTTAGAACTTTCGCATATCAATGTTGTAGGCGATTTTCTTGTTTTTACCTATAGTTTTCAAAAAAGTGTACCTCTTCGGTATGTATATGTGTATATTCCAAAAGGCAAGAAAAAAGAAGCCAATCAATTGGTTTCTACTTTTCAAAAAATGTTAAAATAAAAAAGTAGCTCAAAGGCTACTTTTTTTCTGGATTATCTGGTAAATGAACAAGTTCTATTCCTTTTAAAAAATGTTCATTCCATTTATTTGCATACGCATTTCGGAAAACAATTCGCTTGATTCCTACTTGCGCTAACGTTTTACTACACTTTTCACAAGGAGCATGTGTGACATAAACCGTCGCACCTTCTAATAAATGTCGTTCTGTTTGCAGTACAGCGTTTTCTTCTGCATGAAGTGTTCGAATACATCTTCCTTCATCATTGATTAAACAACCTACATCAAGACAATGATCATGTCCATGGATAGAACCGTTAAATCCTTGTCCTACTTGTTTTTTATTTTTAACGATCACCGCACCCACTTTTAATCGATTACACGTACCCATTTCTGCATACTTTTCTGCAACCCCCATAAAAAACTCATCCCAACTTTTTCTCATGTTTAATTCCCCCTTTTATCCTTTTTATCATTGTACTGCTTTTTTGATTACTTTTAACGAACAAATGAAAAAATAATGGTTTTTATTTCGTCAATACTTAAATCATCCGTATCGATACGTAAATCAAATGTAGCATTGTCTAATGCGGTTTCACTTATGTGTGTTAATTGCTTTTCGTTAATGGTTCCATCTCCTCGTTTGGAAATACGTTGTTTTTGCACATATTCTGATACATCAAGTCGAATGGTAGCAAAACCAAATTGTTCAAAAATTCGTTTTTCACTTGGAAAACGTAAATCATCACACACCACTTTTTGTCCATTTTTTGCAAGCATTTCTGCTTCTTTTGCAATAAACGTCACCCAAATATCTTCTCCAAGAACGTCTCGAAAAGATGTGGCGATATATTGCGCTAATTCTCTGTATGAATCATTTTTGATATACAGTCCATCCGTTGTTTTTTCAAATTTTTCTTTTTGATAGGTGTGATAAAACTCGTTTTGCACCTCTTGATAAAGAGTGTTAACTGCTTGCTCTTTATCTATCATTGTTTCTAGATATGTTTTCCATTCTTTTGGATCCTCGATGAGTAAATTTGTCACTTTTTTTATCATCGTTCCAATTGAAAGAATAGAATAGCCTAATTCTTGGTATAATTGACGCGCTTGTTCGCTTTTTCCGCAAGCCAATTTTCCATTCAAAGCAATATTTTTCATTTTTTATAATCCTCCTTGTATTCTTTATCATTTTATCATAAAATAGAGATAAGCCTTATTTTTTATCTTATTTCAGATGGAAAGTTCCGTCTTTTTCATAAAATGATTGATTTTTTTTTTACTACTAAGGAGGAAATGCTATGTTTTTAATGTTTCGTAAAATTATTAAAGAAAGCAATGCAAGAGGTTGGAGTTTACAACAAGAAAAAGAAGAATTTTTTCTTTCAAAATTTGATGAACTTCTAAATGACGATGAGTATCGTATTTATGTGAAAGAAAAAAATAATCAAATTGAAATTACGCGAACGGAAAAACTCAAACACAATACAAAAACAAACACAACCAAAACAATGGCAGTGAAAGAAGAACACAAACATGTAAAAAAAGCAAAAGAACTTTGTCAGATGTACGCACAACGAAAAGGAATTCTTTTACATACATAAGAAAAAGCACTGCTCATTTGCAGTGCTTTTTCTATTTAATGTTCACTTTCATAGAAGGTTCTTCTTTTTTCTTAAAATTTTGATCTGTTTCTTTGATCAATTCTTTTATTTCTTGAATCATATCTTGTTGTTTAATTTGAAATACTTTGTTTTCATGCTTCATTCCACTCATTGTTTTAAACGCAACTTCTTTAATATCTTTGTAGATAACATCCATTTTTGCTTCATCCATATGTTGACTTTTAGCAATTTCTTTTAAATCACTTGTGATACTTAAAATTTCTTTTAACGATACTCCGTTTTTTCGTTTCATTTGTCTTGAATTCATTTGTTTTACTTTTTTCATTAACAATCCCTCCATTTTGTATTTACTTTATTCTATGTTTCTTTCATAAAAAAAATGACCAAAAATTTGGTCATGAAATGAAAAATAAGCGTAATTTATTTTGTTGTTGAAAAATATGTAAAGAATCTCGTAATAACTCTTTATGTTTTTCAAAATTTCTATCTTTTTTTCGAACATCTTCTCGAAATTCACTCATTAATTCGGTTATACTTACACCGTTATGAGACATATGTAAAAGAAAATCATGTGAATTGTTGTATTTCATTTGTTGTTTTTTCACACTTACCACAACAGCTGTTTCTCCAATTGGAATCGCAGAGGTAACGTAATCTTCTTTTTTTAACCACTCTTTTACTTTTATAGCTAAATCATGAATGTGCAAACTTTCTCTTTTATGAACCAGCGTTGGAAATTCATCTATGTATTCATCATCCATGATATACAGTTGAGACAAATAATAAGCAAATGCATGAAGTGGCATTTCTTCAAGTAACGTTATAAATGCTTTTGGTTTTCTTTTTAAAAATTGATCGTACTCTAGTATGTAATAACCTGCATGTAAAATAGACGCCTCCGAATACTTATTTATTTCCCCTCTTTTATACGTAAAAAATAGCTTTTCTACCATTTCTTTCACGTTCTCCACCTCTTTTATCATCTTTTTCTCTATTATAACAAAAAAAACTACCACTTTTATAAAAAAGTTGGTACAATATTAAATAGATAGATTATTTATTTATAAGGGGTGATTGTATTATGTTAAATCGTATTGTTCTTATTGGAAATTTAGGTGCCGATCCTGAAAAAAATGAAACATCAAATGGAAAAACTGTCGTTCGTTTTTCTTTACCATTACATAATCCATTTTCGAAAGAAGGAGATAAAACGGAATGGATGCAATGTGAAGTTTGGAATAAACCAGCTGAATTTTTAGCTCAATATGGAACAAAGGGAAGTCTTGTTGTTGTAGAAGGTCGTTTACGTAATCAACGTTATGAAGACAAGGAGGGAAATACTCGTTATCGTACATTCGTTTCTGTTGATAGCTTACGCCTTCGTAATAACCGACCAAACGACGGCTCTAATCCGCCAGCAACATCAAAACCTGCTGCTTCTACACCAACAGCACCAGTTGCAGCGAAACAACCTGAAAAGGCTTCAGCTCCCGCAGAAGAAAACATCGATGATTTATTCAAAGATTTTGACTTCGAGTAAAAAAAACGTGCGTCTGCACGTTTTTTTATTTTTTTTGATAAGCTTTTAATTCGTTTAATAATTTTTTTGTACGTTTTAGTTTCATTTGGCTCAATGATACATAAAGGTCATGTTTAATTTCTTGTACATTTTTTTCATCTTTTTTTTCATAAGCCAATTCTTCAATAGCCTCTATAATTTCTTGATGAAACAAAAGAAATGAATGAACTTTTTTGTGAAATTCAGTGGTAAATGTTTTGTATTCTTCACAAGAACCTAACGGATTACTTCTTCTTTCTTCTCGCACATTCTCTTTTTTTCGTTGAAGACGATTTAGTTCATGAACAAATTCATGTGGATAAAATGTTCGTTCAGAAAAAAAAGTTTCCATAGATGCGATATTTTCATCCATTTCCTTTTCTACTTCTTCCCATTCTTTGATTTTTTCTCGCAGGATTTTCTGAAACTCTTCTTGTTTTTTTACTAATTCATTTACTTGTTCAACCAAAGGTTGCAGACGATCTTTGTAGCTTTCTTTCATCCATTCATCCATTACACTGTATTTTTCTTTTTCTAATTCTTTTAGTTTTTCTTTCGTTTCACCCTCATAAGCTTCAATTTCGTAGTTTTTTATATTTTTTAGAAGAAGCAACATTTCTTCACGCGTCTCGGTTGGGGAATGTTTTTTTTCTTTTGGTTGTTCATTTTTTTCCGAGCGTCGATAAATATTAATCGCCACCATAATAACTAAACAACATGCTAGTGCGATAAGCAATAATCCAATCATTTGCATCACCTCTTTTTCTTTCTACTATAAACAGAAAAAAAAGTCGCGGAATGCGCGACTTTTTTTGTTAGTTATTGATTTCTTTAATAATAGCAGCCATATCTTCTACTGCTGCTTTAAACGTTTCGTCGTCCCATCCTTGATATTGCAATACGCTACGAACTGTTTGACTTGCATAATTGTTTACCAATTTGTCTTTACCTGTAAAATCTCTTCCGTCATTAAGCTCGTAAAACCAATCAGCACGACTTTTTGCATAACTGTTGAATGTTTTTAAGTATTTGCTTAAAAAGTCAAGGAATGGTTTAACTTTTGCCATTTTCACTTCATTTAGTTCAAAGAAATTTCTTTCTTTTGCAAAATCAAGTGAATAACCAGCGCGACCAATGAACATTTTAACATTATCTCGATCACCAGATTGTTTGATTTCTTCACTGATTAAAATATCGTATAATTTTTCTTTTTGTTCTTCTGTCATACATTCAACCATAAAGCTGAATTGAGATAAGTCTCCAACAGCTAAATCTTGGAAGTTAATATACGCATGAATGAATTTAAGTGCATGCCATTGTGTCATTTCTTCTAACGCTGCGTCAATTCTTTCACTAAACGTAGCACGTAAACTCGTTGCTTCGTCTTCAAAATCTTCCGAGCGTTTCATAATCTCTTCATCAATTGGAAGTCCTTCTGCATCTAAAATTCCAATAATGGATGTGAGCGTTGAAGCACGTCCTTCTAAATGCAACACATCACATGCTTGATCAAGTGCATCAATTAACGTCTGTTTAAACTCACGTTCTTGAATTTGCTCCTCAATTGCTTTTTGTAGTTCTGCTTTCATTTCATCCAAACTTTTTTGATTTACTGTTGCTGTCATAGGTATTACCCCTCTCCACATTTTAAATTTCCTTGTACCTCTTTATTATATAAGAAAAAAAGAACGTTGTGTAATTTTTTTTACATAAAATCAGGAATATCTAAAATTTCTCGACGGAAAAATGCGGCAACATCCGATGGCATCCCATCCGTTGAAAAAAACAATAAAAATGATTGTTTCGAATCAAATGCTTCATATTTCCAATTGACTCCATCTTCGCTTACAGAAAAAAGATAATAATTTGCTACTTTCCCTAGTTTTATTTTTAACGTTCCAAATTCATATTCACCCATATCAATTCGTTTAAATGAATTCGGTATTTTAATACGTGTTTTTGTTTCGATTTTTGCAATGGCTTCAGCTAATCCTGGTTGTTCTTGAAAAAATGTATATTGATTTAATTCTTTTACTCGTTCGTTCATGTCACTCACCCTTTTTTATTTTTTTTATTATTTTTATATATCATTCTAGTTTTTTTTGTTTTTTTCCTTTAATTTGCGTTATAATAGTACATAGAAAGAAATATTGAGAGGAGAACAACTCATGATGGAAAAAAGATGGGAAACAAAAGAAATTTCAGAAAAAAATGCACAGTATTTAGCCAAAGCAGCAGGTGTTCCTTTACCTATTGCTAAATTACTTGTCGCAATTGGTATCGAAGATCCACAAGAAGCGATGTTATTTTTAAAACCTGATTTTCGGATGCTACATAATCCATTTTTAATGTTGGATATGGAAAAAGCAGTCGCGAGAATCTTGGTTGCCATTAAAAACGGGGAAAAAATTCTAGTTCATGCCGATTATGACTGCGATGGCGTCACAACTGCTGCTCTTTTTAAAGAATGTTTCCGTTTACTAGGTGTGGAAGTAGATGTTTATGCACCCAACCGTTTTACTGATGGATATGGATTAAATCCAAAAAATATGGATCGATTTGCACGCGAATACGATTTAATTATTTCAGGTGATACAGGTATCAAAGCTTTTCCAGCTGGACAATTAGTCGAAGAAATTAATCATGCTGATTTAATTGTAACGGATCACCATGAACCATTAGAAGGAAATATTGAACGAGAAATTTTTGATAATCTCTCACGTAAAGAAAATGATGTAAAAGAAATTTCAGAAATGGATGCAAGTAAAGTAAATCAAGAAGATTATGAAAAACTACTGGCTAAAAAAGAAGAAGCTGAAAAAATGTTGGAAAAATACAGCAATCTTTATCAACAAGGGTATTTACCTCGAGAAATGAATGAAGAAGAGAAAATTAACATTTTATTTGATTTAGGTATTATTCCTGAAAACACAGAAGTTGAACTTCTTCACGATCATTTTATTGCGCTTCCTAAAGCATATGCAGTCGTAAACCCAAAACGTTTAGGGGATACGTATCCATGTAAATCACTAAGCGGAGTAGCCGTCGTTTTTAAATTGTTCCAAGCCATTTTTGTGGAAAAGAATTTAGACATGAAGCCATTACTAAATTTACTGGATATTGTCGCAACAGGGTTAGTTGCAGACTTAGTGCAACAAGTAGATAAAAAGGAAACAATTTACGGAAAAACCAATAATTTTGAAGTCCGTGTTATGACAGCTTTTGGGTTGAAAATTATGAATAAATCTCCAAAACCATGGGTTAAATCTATTTGTGAAGTGCAAAGCATTAAAATAGACGAAGGAGAAGAAATTGATTCTACTCATTTAGGGTTCCGTTTCGGTCCTTTATTAAATGCACCAGGTCGTTTAAAAGATCCAACACCTGCAGTAGATTTAATACTTGAAAAAGATCCTGAAAAATCACTTGCTATCGCACGTGAGTTAAAACAAATTAATACAGAACGACAAGAACAAACAGCTGTTTATAAATTTGTCAGTCAAGATTTAAAAGAAAAAGGCGAGTCGTATTATGATTATGGTATTGCTGTTCAAAGTGATGAATTCCATATTGGTATTGCAGGACTAATCGCAGGGAAATTATGCGAAGAATATTATCGCCCTTCTATTGCGTTGGCTCCTGTTGACAAAGAAGGGAAAACCGTTTTAAAAGGTTCAGCTCGAAGTATTCCAGGTGTAAACGTGGTAAAAGTGTTAGGAGAAGTTCAGAAAGAAATTGGATTTTTCGAACATGGCGGACATGAACAAGCTGCAGGTTTAACCTTATATCCTGAACAATTTGATGCTTTTCGCGAATCTTTTCGTAAAGAATGTATGAAACATTCTGATGAAACCTTTGTTCCGTTATTTAAATACGATTCCGACATTACATTTGATGAAATTTTAAAACATGATCCAACTGCTCATCCAGATGTAACGCATTATCCATTTATGAAATTTATGAAATTGCTTGAGCCATTTGGACAAGAAAACAGACAGCCTGTTTTTCGTGCCAATAATGTCAAGATTCAATCCATGGATCCAATCATGGAAGGAAAAGGATATCGTTTGACATTTAAAACAAATTACGGTACTTTAAAAGGCATTTCATTTAAAGGAGGAGAAGAGGCGTTACCTAGCTACGCATCGGCGATTGAAGGGTCTGGTGAAGCAATTATTGATCTTTTATTCTCTGTAAGTATTAATACTTGGAATGGAAAGAAAAGTATTCAAGTAAATGTAGAAGATATTCGATTTAATTGAGAAAAGAAGCCTGTTTAAGGCTTCTTTTTTTGGTTTTTTCTTTCCATTCTTTGGAAAAAAATAGAAAAAAATATTGCCAACCATTTCCAAGCGCGATACAGTGATACTACATGGAGGTGGTTTTTACATGAAACAAGTTTATAATGAATGTACTTGTTGTTACAAACAACTAACAAAAGAAGAAATGAAAAAAAATGAAGAGAAAGATAATTTATACTATACAATTTGCAACGATTGTTTACATAAAGCAACAGAACGCATTATTAAAATTGCGAATCAAAACAATTAAAAAACGGCAGAGCCGTTTTTTAATTGTTTTAGTAATTTTTTCGATACAAATGCACAAATAGATTTTTTATATGAATATTTTCTGATTGGAAATGTAAAAGATCATCTCCAAGGAACGAAAAATCAATATTTTTAAACATATTCATTTCTCCTTTTTCATTATTTTATCATAATATTGTTCCGTTTTCTTTACACTTTGACTCTTTCTTTTTAATATCTAGGAGCAAAGGAGGTCGCACATGACTATACGAAAACAACTCACGCCTAAAAAGTTAATCGAACTCCATATTCGAGAAAATTTATCGCTTTCTGAAATAGGAGAATTATATGGTGTTTCTAGGCAACGCGTTCATCAACTTAAAAAAGAATATGAAAAAGAACAAGGTAAAATTACACGACGCGTTGTTATCGACGCTTTAACACTAAAACATTATTTAGAGCAAGGGTGGACAGCAAAACGAATTGCTGAACATCTTGATTTAAGACCAAGTAAGGTATCTCGAATGATTCGCAAATACAAAGAAGAATATGAAGCAGGACAATCTCCTATTAATGTTCATCGAAAAAAAGCGGATGATTTAGTAACAAAAGAAGAACTTTACCATCTTTATGTACATGAACTTTATACCGATAAAGAAATTTCTGAAAAATTTCAAGTATCTCCTTCTACAATTAATTTATTACGTAAAAAATATGACATTAAAACAATTAAAACAAAAAGTTTGCGCCGCTTACCTTCTTTATTATCGAAAGAGAAATTTATCGATTTATACCTTCATCAAGGTTATACCCTTAAAAAAATAGCTGATTTGTTCGACTGTAACATTGTATCCATTATCAAGTTAAAAGAAGACTATCATATTAAAAAGAAACGATGAGTTTTTAAAGTCAAATAAAAAAAGATGGACTATGTCCATCCTTTTTATGTATTAGCGCATTTTACGTTTGTGATTTGGATCAATCATGAAAATTTTAGAATCTACTTTTTCAGGCATAATGTTATAAGCGAAGCATACACCAGAAATGAAATCTAAAATACGTGTTGCAAGTGGTGCATCTAATTTATTAAGATCTAAAATGATGACTTTATCATCACGAATTGCTTCTCCAATTACTTCTGCATTTTCAAATGTTTTCGGTTTCACAATTTTCACTTGTTGGCTTTTATTTGTGAATACATCGGACTCATACAAACTTCCTTTTGCTTTTGAAGTTGTTGTTGTAGTTTCTGCCGATTGATTCATGTTTAATTTGCTTTTTAAGTTTTGAACCATTTTTTCTTCAGTTTCAATTTTCACGTCTTGTACTACCTCTTCCTGTTCGTTTTGTTGTTGAACACTTTCACCTTTTACAAAATTAACCATATTTTTGAGCATCGTAGTTCCCCCTTAAAAAAATTGTTTTTTGTTGCATTTTTCTACATTTTTGTTATATTCCCTTTGTGAGGTGATGTAAATTGTCAATATATGAACAATTTATTCCAGGTCAATGGTCAGATAACATAGATGTAAATGATTTTGTGAATTTAAATAAAAAACCTTTTTTCGAAGAACCTCTTTTTTTACAGAATTCTTCTCAAAAAACCATCCATTTGTTTCAACAATTGCAAAAACAAATGCAAGATGAATCGTGGGCAATTCACCCTATCGTTTCAACTCTTGAAAAAGAAAAAGCAGAAATTTTGGATAAAATAAACGAAATCATTCCTGGAATTCAATCTGTATCGTTTCAAAAGAAAATGGCACATAGTGAATCCGTTGAAGAAATGAAACAAACTTATTCTTTTTCTTTTCTTCCTAAACAATCTGTCAATACCCGAAATTCTTATCAGTTGTTTCAAGAAGTTTCGACAACTGACATTAAAAAAGCTCTTAAAATGTCGTTATTTTCCCATGCTCCGACATCTTTTACCCCTTTTTTCATGAATCCAGATGTACGAAAAATCGCGCTTTATGGAACCAAACAAGTGATAAAAGATAAAAAATTATACTTGAAAACTTTAGAAAAACATTTACAAACACATGAATGGATGGAACGAAGAATGACTATTCATCGCGAAATTGAATCGTTGAAAAATTTAGAAAAGTTTACACGTTTATATGGCGTAAATGTTCAAAATCCTGCAACAAATGCATGGGAAGCTATTTCATTCACCTTTTTAAGCATTTTAGCATGTGTGATTGAAAATCCTTCAATTTCTTTTTCTTTAACTCAAGTAATTCCTTTTTTGGATATTTATTTAGAAAAAGATCTTCAAAATAATGTATTAACAGAAAAAGAAGCACAAGAGTTAATCGAACAATTTTATTTGAAATTATGTACGATTCGTTTTGTTCACTCTCCGCATTTAACCAATCAGTTTTCGGATTATCCTCATTTTTTCGGTGAAACATTTGGCGGAAAAATGGTGACAAAAACAACGTATCGATTTTTACATGCATTACAGAAATTTCAACTTTATCCATTTGCCATTCGTGTCATTTGGGATCCTTCATTACCTTTAGCTTTTCGAAGTTTTTGTCAAAACCTTTTAAAAAATGGAATTCCTCTTTCTTTTGTCAATAGTCAATTTTTACGTGAAAAATATGATGAAGTTGTATTTCCTTATGGATTAACAGGAATTGCAGGGGAAGAAGTTTTATTTGATGCAGGAAGTTGTGATTTGATTCGCGCATTTTATGCTTCATTAAATGGAGGAAAAGATGTCGAAACAAACAGTAATTTAGCTGCGGTCACTCAACCTACAAGAGGAAATCAATTGGAATATGAAGAAGCTTTAACTAAATTTAAAGATTTTTTATCTTATGCGCTCAGTTTATATGTCGAATTAATGAACATCGTCGTGTATTTAAACGAATCAAAAAATTATCATCCGCTTCGTTCTTCCTTGATGAGCAATTTACTTTTTTATCATGTTCAATTCGGCTTTACACGCATGAAAGAAGTTTCACATTTATTAAACAGTATTTCAAAAAAATCGTATGATATTTGCCGAAATAGTAGCGGATGGATCACGGAAATCCGTCCACTGTCTTCTTATTCAGAAGATAGTGAATTAATTACGGTTCATTTGATTTCATTTTTACAACAAGAATTGAAAAAAATTCCGCTCTATAAAAATGGAAAAGCCAAAATGCGCATTTTCGACCAAGAGATAAATGAATGGTCTTCTGAAAATCTGCTAAAAAAACATATTACATTACCACCAGAATTTTCAGACGCTACCTTTCACCATAGCTTTCTTTTATCAAAAGATGAATCCTTTGATTCGCTTTTAGAACATTGGTTTAAAGAAGGATCGAACGAAATTCATATATCGACTGATCCCAATCAATGGATTTTAAATGGAATACTCTTTAAAAAAGACGAATAACTCGTCTTTTTTTCCTTTTTTTAAGACGGATACGTATTTTTATATTATAATAATTTTATATACTAAGAAAGGGGAGATTACGTATGGGTCAGCAACTTACAACTTTGATAGACTTACGAAATGCAGTTTTAAGCCATGAAGAAATGGCAATTGAAATTTTTCTTGAAACGATGATCGATGAAAAATTAATCGATGTCAAAAATATTTTAAATCCAAATCTCATTGGAGAAGATGGAGAAATTCTTCTTGATATAGATAAATCACGAGATGAATATGCTCCTATCATTTGTCCTTTTCATGATACCGATCATAACGGTTCAGGACGTCTAAACATGGAGGAAAATTATTATAAATGTTTTAATGGAAGCTGTGTGGCAAACAAACCACTCAACGCAATTGATCTTTACATGGTGTTAAAACTAGGTGTTGATCCAAAACTTCTTGAAACAAAAGAAGTAACAAAAAAAGAATTTCCTCAAGCGGTAAGAGAGCTTGCTCAAATGCTTGGTATTCCATTTGAAAACCAAAAAAGCAAACTTTCAGAAGAACAAAAACGTTACTATCGAATGATTACCATTCGTGAAAAATTTGCAAAAATTTATCATACTGCTTATTTAAATCATAAACATCGTCAAAAAGTAGTTGATTATATGCTTCATCAACGCGGATTTGAACACGGTTTGGTTCCATTTGAAGAATTAGTCACACGTTTTATGATCGGATTTGCACCTGGTTGGTCTTATGGCTACGATCGTTTAAAAAAAGAATTTACCGATGAAGAAATGATTGAAGCGGGTGTTATTCGACGCGTAACCAACAAACAAACGAATAAAACAGAGATTCGAGATTTTCTTGGTGGAGGTGTTGTGTTACCTTATTATTCAGGTAAACGCATCAATAATTTATATGCACGCAGTTTATTTGCAAAAGATAAACGCTTCCGACATCTTCGATTAAAAGGAAATGTTGATATCCCTATTCACTTTGATGCCGTAAAAGGATTTGAAGAAATCATTATCGTAGAAGGAGAACTTTCTTGGCTTTCATTGATTGCAATGGGATTTGAAAACACCATTGGAAATCGAGGAACGAATGGATTAAGTGATGAACATGTTGAAATCATGAAAAACATTCGGGACAAGACAGAAGGTGAAAAATTTTCAACTATTTATTTATGTTTTGATCCAGATGATGCAGGTCAAGGCGCAATTGTTAAATCAGGAAAAAAATTATTGGACGCTGGATTTGATGTACGCGTAATTCGTTTAACAAACGGAGATCCAAATGACTTCTTACAATTCCATAAAGAAGAAGCGACAAAAGAATTTAATAAATTGAAAAAAGCCGCTTTTAGTTATGAAGCCTTCATGGTCGGTCATTTATTTGCAAACTCTTCTATTTACAATGAAGCAGATTTAGGAGCTGTACTCAAAAAAGTTGATCATTTTGTGAAACAATCTCCAAAAGCACAACTAATGGTTCTTGCTTCTGAAGTTGTAAAGTATTTAGAAAAACATGCATCAAAAGAAGTTTCTTCTCTTTTAACAAAAGAAGAATTGCAATTTGCTTGGACAGGTTATCGTCCTGCTACACCAGCGGTCGCTCCAAGTGTTAAAATTCTACCAAACATTGGAATGGAAAAAGCGCTTGAACACACGTGGTTATTTATTACAGATAAAGAAGATCGATTTAAAGCATTGAATGAAAATCCAAATTTAACAAATGTTGTATTCGTGCAACATATGGAATCGTTCTTAAGCGAATTAACTAAACAAAATCATATTCGAAATCTTTTATTTGATGATCACATGACGGATAAACATAAAGATATGCTGTTTGCTTCTTTAACAAACTTTAAGTTTAAAACCTTTAAAGGAACATCTCTTGAGGAGATGAAAGCAGCATCTGGTGAAGAAATTTTTGACATGGTTGAATCGTTTGATTTATCATCTTTAGCTGTGTAAAAAAAAGCATACAAAAATGTATGCTTTTTTTTCTACACTTTTTATTATACTGGTATAATAATAGGTAATAAGAATACAAAAGGGAGGTGTTTGAGATGAAAGAAATCAAATATTGCAAAAAACGCGACGGCGTTATTGTTTCTTTTGAGAAAAATCGAATTACAAGCGCGATTAATAAAGCATTTTTAGATTCAGGAGAAGGAAATCGATTTCAAGCTCAAAAAGTAACCGAAACCGTTGTGGAACGTATTTTGCGCAGTTTTCAATACGATATGCCTAGTGTGGAAGATATACAAGATATTGTAGAAGATACACTCATGGGATTTAATTATCGCAAAACAGCAAAAAAATACATATTGTATCGTGATAATCGTCAACGAAAACGTATTACATCATAAGATGTACTACGTTTTTTTTGCTTTTATTTTCCCAAAATGTAAAAAATCGTTTAGAATGTCTTCAAGGAATACATCAAGAAAAACAGAGGAGTGTTACACATGAATAAACGAAAAAAAATAATAAAATTGACGGCTCACGTCGGAATGCTTATCAGTTTATCAAGTATATTAGGTCCTGTAGGATTTAAAGCGTATTTAATTGTAACAACTTTTTCTTATCATTTAAATAAATACAAAGAATATAAAATTTATACAATCGAGGCACTTCCTGAAAAAAAAGAAACATTCTTTTATTCATTTGATTGGAGAGTGACAAAATGAGCACTGTTATGTACACAACGTGGATTGTTGGTTATGTGGGTTACAAAATGTACCTAAATAAAAAATACAATCAAAAGGAGTGGTATATACCCCTATCTTCTTTTTTAAATCAAGACAGTAGTAAAAAATAAAAAAGCATACTTGTGTATGCTTTTTAGTTTAAATAACGTTTAATTTCGTGAATGGTTTGTTGAAACACTTCTTCCACCGATTTTTCGGCATCTATTCGAATCATTTTTTCATCTTGATCTAATAACGTTAAATACCCTTTTCTTACTTTTTCATGAAATTCAAGGGCTTCTTGATCTAATCGATTTACTTCTCGTTCTTTGTTTTCGGAAATACGTTCAAGTCCTACTTCTGGACGAATATCAAAATAAAGCGTGACATCTGGCATTTGTCCATCGATGGCAAATTCATTGATTTTTAACACTTCTTGTGCTCCAATTCCTCTTGCATACCCTTGATAAGCAAGCGAGCTGTGTAAAAAACGATCGCACAAAACAATTTTTCCTTGTTTTAACGCTGGAATCACTTTTTCAACTAAGTGTTGACGACGAGCTGCTGCATAAAGTAAAGCTTCTGTTCGTTCGTCCATTGCTGTATTATTTGTGTCTAAAATAACACGTCGGATTTGTTCCGCAATATCAATTCCACCAGGTTCTCTTGTTGAAACAATCTCGTATCCTTTTTCTGTTAAATAAGCCGCTACCTGTTGGCTAACGGTTGTTTTTCCTGAACCTTCAGGTCCCTCAAATGTAATAAATAACCCTTTTGTCATGGTCATTCTCCTTTTTTAGTCAGTCTGTTTTTATTATATCGTACATTTTGACAGAATGAATGGTTTTTTTACAAAAAAAATGGATTCTTTTTGTGTAAAGTTGCTTGACAAAGAATAAATCTTAGATATAGTCAAGACAGATTTAAAACAAATCAGAAGTCGAGGAACATGGCGATTTTCTAGTATTTAGCCTGTTTTATCGAAGTTGATTGAACAAGATAACAGTTTTTGATTGAATATGAGTTTTTCTTTGAACATGAAGCAAAGGAAGACGGAACAATCAAAGGGATATATCGAGGACGTTTTGATTAGGAAAGATCAAAAGAGAGAGGACGAGGAGATGACGACGAGATGATGGAATGAGGACGGAGAGATGAGAGAAAGATGCAAGGGAGAAAACATTATATTCATGCGCAGAAGTTTTCAAACTGAATTTGATCTTGATTCAAACTGAAATCAAACTTGATTCAACTTGAACTTGAATTGAAATTGAACTGGCGTGATCCTTTTGAAAAAAGAATTGGTATATACTGGAGAGCGGGATGTACGAATTTGCAACATTAGTAAAAAAGAAACACATGGACGATGAAAAATTCGCATGTTGTCCAAGAAATGACGGTAAGATTCGCCAAATAAAAGAGATTTCCATCGAACTTGGGGAAGTCAGATTATAACGCGCGTACGGGTTGCCCTAGATTGGCAAATCCTTTTCAAGGAGCAGAAACGAAAGTTTCTGTTTCTTTTTTTATTTTTTTTAAAAAAGATGAAAAAAGGTATTGTGTATTTGGACAATCATATGATAAGATAAATTTACCAATTTGAAAAGGAGACATGCACATGACCATTACGCTTGCAGAAGCAATTCCATTACGAAAAGTAATTGAAAGACGCATTTATGAATTACAAAACGAACGCAGTCAAGTTAGCACATTAAGTATCGAAAAAGGAGAACAATATGAGATTCCTGCTCGAAACGTTGATGTGATTACAAATGAAATTCATGAAGCGCAAAAAGAATACCGCACCCTTCAAACACTTATTACAAGAGCTAATCTAGACAATAGTGTTGAATGGGACGGAGGAGAACTTTCGTTAACGGAAGCAATTGAACTTGCTAAGCAAATGCGTATCGAAATTGAGCATTTCAAACGATTAGGTAGTCGAAAAAAATCAGAGCGAGAATCAGGAAGAAGAGGTCTTCTTAGTGATGGGAATTCTCATTTACTAAGCGTTGCTCTTTATGAACCTGAACACTACCGCACAAAAGCATTAAAATTTGAACGTCAAAGCAATAAATTATCATCGTTGATTGAACGTAAAAATCATTTTGTTGAATTAACGTTTGATGCAAGTCGTTATATTGATTAAAGATAGCTAAACGCTATCTAGCTTTGAGAAGATGACACGTTCGTTTTTTGAAAGCTGGATAGCTTTGCTACCAGCATGGACAAGGAAAGTGTGAGAGCCGCATTTCTGAGCGTATCAGAAAACTTTACCTTACAACTACTTTTGTAGAAATTGGGCTGCCGAATCACAATTGACGCCTGACGAGCTTACACTTTACCTTTTACGGACTTTTCCAGTGATTAACTAACCTTGATATTCTCCGTTTCCTGTCCATTCCTATAAAAAATTCAAGCTAAGTCAAAGACTTAGCTTTTTATGTATGATTTTTTTGATGCATGTTTCGATACCTTCCACGCCTTTTTCATAGGTTTCGTGTCCAACACTTAGTACACAGATGATATATACCTCATTTTCATGTTCAATAATTCCCAAACTATTGATTCGCCAATTATTTTTTTCTTTTGGAGACCATCCATTTTTAACATAGATATTTCCTTCTTTTATTGACGAATAACCCCATTTTTGATCTTGTTTCACTTCTTTCATGAAGGAAAGGAGCAGTTGCTGTTGCAACGCTGTGATGTATTCATTTTCTTTTACCAAATACGTCAATAGATGTATTTGATCACGAGCTGTTGTTTCCGTCAGTCCCCAATATCCGTTTTTTCCTGCGCTTGTTTCATTCATGCCCAACCCATGAAAAAAGGTATTCATATAGGTTTCTCCACCAAGTTTTTTCCAAAAGTAACTTGTACAATCGTTATCACTTTCTATAATCATTTTTTGTATTTTTTGTATTTTTTGTATTTTTTGTAGATCGCTTTTTAAAAGAACGAATGTTCCATTTTTTTCTTCATAAAAAAGAGCCATGGCAACCGCCACTTTGACAATACTTGCAGTGCAAAAACATTCATGTTCTTGACAAGTAACCGTTTCATTTGTTCCTAAATTTTTTAGCATATATGCATACATATTTTTCACCTCACATGTAAATTATAATGATTTTTTTCAAATGATGTCATATTTTCCATAAATAAAACCTATACTAGGTTATGGAGGTGTTACTTTGAATAAAAATATCGTCGCATTAACAGGAGGAAAAAAGAAAAAATCGGGATCGGAAGAAGAAACAGAATATCCAAAGTTGCTCATAGAGGGTGAAGAATACGAACTTGGTTCGTTCGTTTTATCGGGAGAAGGACCTCCTCCTCATAATAAACGCATTTTATTTACGTGGAACTGCAGAAATCAATTTTGCGAAACGTTGCTTGCTAAATAAACAAAACAAGCGGAAGTTCATACACTTCTAACTCTGTATCTGAATAGGTAGGGGAAGTTCCTACTAAAAGATATGCTAGTATCTTTTCTCTAATCTCCGACACAAGCAAACATGTTTATCCCTGTTCTTGTGAAGCTCGGTAAAGTCGTCATATTGGCGGGAGGCTATAAAACTGTTATGCCTACACACCAGGAATCCTCGTATGTACGGTTTGTTCATTAAGAATATGAATATCTGCGGATTTGTATTCTGTTTATACGTAAACGTTATATTAAATTCTAGCCTTGTTAATATAACAATGAACAAATTAGAGAGGAAGGCTAACACAGTAGATGAAAAGCTAGGATACAGGGAACGTTTGAAGCTCAAAAGAGAGTGCTAAGGAGGATAAAATCCGATATCTCTAAACAGGAGGAAATGACTGTTGAATTTGAGTGGCAGCAGCTCGTAGTAGTGTTGAAATAGCGTAATGGCTATGGAGCGAAGGAGCATAGTTGTTAATTATTACTAATCGTAATTAACAATGGAACGCCGTATGCAGTGAAAGCTGCACGTACGGTGTGAATTAAAGGTAACTTTAATATCTTAGATGAAATGATTAGTTATACAAAAGTTTTGGATGTGATCGTAAATAGAAAAATTGATGAAGCGATAAGTGAGTAAATAGAAGGCATATGCCTTCTATTTTTTTTAATTCTCTTTTCACACAAAAATGTTAACCGTGATACAATTACAACATATTAAAAAGAGAAAGAAGGAATGAAGATGTGGAATAGTTTTTTTGACGTAAAACGAGATTTAAATGAATATCAAGCAAACTTTAAAGGAAGTACATTAGAAAAAGCATTAAAAGAAAAAGGCTTTTCAGTTTCTTTATCCCTTTCACTAGAAGATAAAGCGCGATTGACGTTTTTAGATCCAACCACTTTATCTCACTTTCAAGTGGCGATTGATATTGAACTCAGTCATCAAACTCTTTATATGTATTTTTCAAATCCGTATGATAAAGAATTATCTCAGTTAGTGTTTCATGATTTTAAGTCATTTTTGCTTAGTAAAGACCTTCATTTTATCGTTATTTTGGTAAAAGAAGAAGTTCCTTTTTTAACAGGCGCAAGAATTGTTGAAGATTATGTTTGTTATCCAATTGGAAAAAAAGCAGAAAAAGTAATGGATATGATGGCTGTCTTTTCATTAAAGAAAGGAAATATTGCATACAACACGTTTCAATTAAACGAATCTCCTTTTTATGAAAGTCATCTTTTCCTTGATTGGAATCTTACGCAAGAACCTAATCTTTCTATTATTTATGCTTCTTATAAAGATGCACGAAATTTTACGATATTAGGAAACAATGAATTTGTTCGATTAACATCTAAAGAAGAATCACTTGCATTCGTCGAACAGTTAAAAACTGAAAAAGAACAAACAAAAAAACTCGCAGAGAAAGTAAAAGAAACGTTAATTTCACAAACATCTCTTTGCGAAAGTGATATACACCTGCAAGAAGAAGGGAAAGAATGGACGATTGAAACACCAGAATGTAGTTTTTTTATTCAACCTTTCATTTCAAACTATGAAAAAGGGTATGCGTTACAAAGTCCGTATTTTTCAGAATCCAAATTTTTTGAAGATCCTAAGCACCTTATTTCAAGTGTGTGCCAAGAGTTTCAAGCAAAAAAAGAAACGAATAAAACAACGAATGAAATTGTTAAAACAATTGAATCTTTAGCATCTGAAAGCATTATCAGTGTTTCTCCTTTTTCTCATTCTATTGTTTCTTGCTTTGGAAAAACATTTCATTTTCATTTTAGTTATGTGATTAGAGATAACACAGTTCGATATGTTTTTTCATTCACACCTTCGGAAAAAAATCTTATATCAACAAACGCCCAAACATTAACACAAGAGGCAATAGAAGAAGTGAAGAAGTATATTCAATCGATTCGTCTTCGCCATCTTATGAAAGATAAGACACATTAATAGTTAAAAAAAGAATGCAAAAATGCATTCTTTTTTTCATTCTTTTTGATAAGATCGTTTACTTTGTCATAAGGAATTGCCAAAATTATTAGAACAAATCCATCACTTGTTTCCAACTCTTCATCCTTACGAGATGATTGTAGAAGTTGAAACTAAAAAAAGCTGATAGTTATCAGCTTTTTCTTTTTTTTACAATTTCCACTCGTTTTTGAAATTCATGTTTTCGAAACTCTTCTAATTTTTCTTCGTATCTTTTCAACTTTTCATAAATTAATTGAAGAGATTCTTTCATTTCTTCTTCTTTTTCTCCTTTGCTGTTCATTTTCTCAAAAATTTCTCGTAAGTTTTTTAAATCTTTATGATATAAACGTTCAATCACATGTATATCTTCTTGACTAAAATATTGACTCCCTTCTCCTTTTAACGTTTTATAAAGTTTATCTACTTGTTCAAACGGAAGTGTCGTTCCTTCTTTTTTTACTTCTTCTTTTTTTCGAGTAGGTTCTGTAAAAAATTTAACTGTTTCTTTTGCATAATACATCATTGGGTTTTCCCAATTGTAATGGATCATTTCGCGAATCAAATCATTCATCAACGGTTCATGCGCTTCATAAAATTCAGTGTTACGTTGCGTAATTTGCCCTTTAGCAAGCGAACGATTGTACGAATAAGAGAGATATATTCTTTTTTTCCCTTTTCGCAAACTATACAACGAAAAAGAAAATTCATTTGTCATCACAGAAACAGTCAACTCAAATATTTCTTTTGAAGCAATGTATTGATTAGAACGAACGCCCAATCTATTTTTTTTACGAAAAATGATATCGTGGTTTAATAATTCTTGTAAAAATAAAAACATCTCTTCTTTTTCTTTTTCCCATTCTTTTTGTTCATTTTTATCGTAAATCACTTTATAAGCTGCTGCAATTCCACCAACGGCGACAATAAATCCAATTGTAATAGGTTCCATCATCTTCCCCCTTTATCACCTTGTTTCGCAAAAAAACATCTCTTTCCTATAAAAAAATAAAAGACACGCTAAATGCGTGTCTTTTATTTTTTCTTCATTTGATCAAAGCGAATCGTTGTTGGTGTTTCTTTTCCAAACATCTCAATCATAATAATCGCTTCTTTTTTCTCTAAATCTACTTCTTTTACGACAGCGTTTTGTCGATAAAGTTCTGTTAACTCTTTATCCGTTATTTGAATTTCTTCTCCTACTTCATATGTAACATCTGATACGTACGTTTCGCCCATCATTTCAAAAATCTTTTTCACTTCGTATTCAGAAATAGGTGTTGGCTCACCTAGGATATGTCGAACCCCATCAATTTTAACCGCGTTATATGTATCATCATTTAAGATCATTTCCACATAAACATATTGTGTATAAATTAAGTTTTCTTTAATTTTTACACGTCCTTTTGCATCTGTTTTTTCTTCTTTTGTTACAGGTACCATGATGCGGAAAATTTGATCACGGAAGCGTTCTGCGCCAGCCAATTTAATTAATTTTTCTCGAATTTTGATTTCACGCCCTGGATACACAACTAACGCATACCACGCTTTTACCTGTTCCCTACCTCGTTCATCTACTTTAATTTCAGACATAAAAAAAACCTCCTAAAAACTATTTTGTTACGTTCTATATTACATGATTTCTTCATAAAGCGCTAGAGTCTTGTTTTTATTTTTTAATTTTTTTTAAAAAAGGGTCATATTTTTACTTTTCCTTCTATACTACATCTTATTCTGTAAAAAAGTGTGAAAAATAAAAAAATGGGTTATTTTCGATAAGATATTGACCCCTTTTGAGGACTGTTATATAATGAAACAACAGGAGGGGATATTCATGACTCAAAATAAAAAACAACCAGAATATGGTGCGGATCAAATTCAAGTTCTAGAAGGTCTTGAAGCCGTACGAAAACGTCCAGGGATGTATATCGGTTCAACTTCTTCTCGAGGATTACATCACTTAGTTTGGGAAATTGTCGATAACTCAATCGATGAACATTTAGCAGGTCACTGCACTGAAATTATTACTACTATACATAAAGATAATTCCATCAGCGTTCGTGATAACGGACGAGGAATTCCAGTTGCTATTAATGAAAAAATGGGGAAATCAGCTCTTGAAGTCGTATTAACAGTTCTTCACGCTGGAGGTAAATTTGGTGGCGAAGATTCAGGTTACAAAGTATCAGGAGGGCTTCACGGTGTTGGCTCATCGTGTGTAAACGCATTATCTGAACATATGATTGCAACGGTTCTACGCGATGGAGAAATTCATCAAATGGAATTATCAAAAGGGAATGTTACAAAAGAAATCGAGGTTATCGGTAAAACAAAAGGAGATGAAACAGGAACAACAATTTGGTTTAAACCTGATCCAGAAATTTTTACAGAAACAACGATTTACGATTTTAAAACGATTTTCACTCGTCTTCGCGAAAGCGCCTTTTTAAATCCAGGTTTAAAAATTGTCTTAATTGATGAACGTGATGAAAATGAAGAAACAGGCGAATACAATAAAGTTGAATTTTGTTACGAAGGTGGTATCAGCGATTTCGTTGCGCACATTAACCGTACAAAAAAATTATTACACGACGAAGTCATTTATGTAAAAGATCAAAAAGATGGTGTTTCTGTTGAAGTAGCCCTTCAATATCATACAGATTACGGAAAAGATGGTATTTATTCTTATACAAATAACATCAAAACACCTGAAGGTGGAACACACGAAACAGGATTTAAATCAGCATTAACCAAAAGCATTACTGATTTTATTTCTGAAAATCAATTAATTAAAGGAAAAGACATGCCAACAGGCGATGATACACGCGTTGGATTAACGGCGATTGTATCGGTAAAAGTTCCTGAACCACAATTTGAAGGACAAACAAAAAGTAAACTTGGAAATTCAGAAGTTCGTCCAATTGTGGATAAAATTGTACTTGATCATTTAAAACGTCACTTTGAAGAACAACCAGATATCGCAAGAAGTATTATTCAAAAAGTAATTGATAGTTTCGAAGAACGTATGGCAGCTCGTCGTGCACGTGAAGATCGCCGTCAAAAGAAACAATCAGAAAGCTCTTCTCAAACACTTCCTGGTAAACTTGCCGACTGTTCAAGTCGTGACGCTTCTATTACCGAATTGTATCTTGTCGAGGGAGATTCAGCAGGTGGTTCTGCAAAACAAGGACGAGATCGTGTGACACAAGCCATCTTGCCTTTACGTGGTAAAGTATTGAATTCAGAAAAAGCTTCACTTGATAAATTGAATAAAAACAATGAGATTAAAGATATTTATCGTGCGATTGGAACGGATATCGGAGAAGATTTTGATTATAAAAAACTTCGTTACAATAAAGTTATTTTAATGACAGATGCTGATGTCGATGGTAGTCATATCGCTATTTTGTTATTAACATTCTTTTTCCGTTACATGCGCGAATTGATTGAAAAAGGGCATATTTATATGGCACAGCCACCTCTTTATGCCATTAAACGAGGTGGAAAATACTTAGAATATGCTTACAATGACAAACAATTAGCAGAAGCAAAAAAACGTCATCCTCGTTCTGACACTCAGCGTTACAAAGGTCTTGGAGAAATGAATCCAAAACAACTTTGGAATACAACAATGGATCCTGCTCAACGCACACTTGTTCGTGTAACAATTGAAGATGCTGCAGAAGCTGATATGTTATTTAGTATGTTAATGGGCGATGAATCAGAGCTTCGCAAAACCTACATTAATGAAAATGGTCATTTAGCAAACATCGATGCTTAATTTTTTTAACATAAAAAGGGGGTGAAAGTAGAAGCTAGCAAAACTAGCTTCTACCTATTCTATGACTACAGTACCAGAAAATATTCGCGACACCGACGTAACAAATATTTTATCTAAATCTTTCCTAGATTATTCCATGAGCGTTATCGTTGCTCGTGCGATTCCTGATGTTCGTGATGGATTAAAACCTGTTCACCGACGTATTTTATATGCTATGCATGATCTTGGCATGTATCCTGATAAAGCTTACAAAAAATCAGCGCGTATTGTTGGTGAAGTACTTGGTAAGTATCATCCACACGGCGATACAGCTGTTTATGATTCAATGGTTCGTATGGCACAACCATTTAGTCTTCGTGTTCCTTTGGTGGATGGACATGGTAATTTTGGTTCAATGGACGGAGATCCTGCAGCAGCTATGCGTTATACAGAGTCAAAACTTCAAAAAGTTTCAATGGAACTATTAAATGATTTGAAATATGATACAGTAGATTTCGTAGATAACTATGATGAAAGCGAAAAAGAACCAGTTGTTCTTCCATCACGATTCCCTAATCTACTTGTAAATGGAACGGAAGGAATTGCCGTTGGTATGGCAACAAAAATGCCACCTCATAATCTTCGTGAAGTATGTCATGCTGTTATTGCTCAAATCGACAACCCAACGATTACAACTGAAGAATTAATGGAACATGTTAAAGGTCCTGATTTTCCAACAGGATGTTTAATTATGGGCGATGAGGGAATTGTCAATGCCTACGAAACAGGGAGAGGATCTGTTACGATTCGTTCCGTTGTAAACGTAGAAGAAAAAGACGGAAAAACATTCCTTGTTGTTTCTGAAATTCCTTATCAAGTAAACAAAGAACGTTTAATTGCAAGCATTCGTCAAATTCAATTAGACTGGGATGATTTCCAAAAAGAACGTAGTAAAAGTCAGAAAAAAGGAACAGTGAAAGTAAAACCAAAAGGCTTTGATTTCTTAGCAAATAACGGTGTTCTTGATGGAACCGATAGCAGTAACGTAAACAATACTGTTCGTATTACAATTGAGTTAAAACGAGGCGTTAATCCCGAACTTGCATTAAAATATCTTTATAAACACACACAACTTCAAACATCATTTAGTACATTGGCGTTATCTCTTGTACCTAAACGTTTAAAAGATGGTACAGAAAAATTAGAACCAAAAGTATTAACGTTAAAAGAAATGATCAGCGAATACATCAAACATCAACAAATTGTAGAAACCAGAAAACAAACGTTCATTTTAAAAGAAAAAGAAAAAGAAATTTACAAATTAGCAGGTATTATCAAAGCACTTGATAAAGTCGATGAGTCTATTAAAATCATTCGTTCTGCTAAAAATCGTAGCGAAGCACAAGAAGGATTGATCGCTCTTTTAACTATTGAAAAAGAACAAGCGAATTTCATCCTAGATATGCGTCTTCAATCTCTTGCAAATTTTGAACAAGATGAACTTCGTAAAAAACACGATAGAATTTCAAAAGAAATTGAAAAAATCAAAGCAATTTTAGCAAGTGAAAAAGAAATCTTCAAAATTATTAAAAAATCATTAAAAGAAATTGCTGAAAACTTTGGTACTGATCGTTTAACAAAAATAATGCCACCTGCAGAAGATATCAACCTTGAAGATTTAATTGAAGATGACGAAGTGGTTGTAACCATTACACATAACGGATTTATTAAACGTACGCTTGAATCTGCTTATCGTACGCAACGTCGTAATGGACGCGGTGTAAATGGTATGACTACATACGAAGATGATTTTGTTAAACATCTTCAAATTGCACGAAATCATGACACGATGTTATTTTTCACAAACCTTGGACGCGTATATCGTCTAAAAGTATATGAAATCCAAGAAGCAAACACACGTGCGCGTGGTGTCATCATTCGCAGTCTCTTAAACTTAGAAAGCGATGAAACAGTTCAAGCAATTCTTTCCGTTCGTGAATTTAGCGATCAGCAAAATTTATTTTTTGTTACACAAAAAGGAATCGCAAAGAAAACAACTCTTTCAAATTACGCAAACGTTCGACGTAATGGTATTGCAGCGATTTCATTAGATGACGGTGACCGTTTAGTTGATGTATCGTTAACAAGTGGCGATCGCAATGTAACTCTTGTGACAAAACGCGGTTTAAGTATCACATTTAATGAATCAAGCATTAAAAGTGTTGGACGTACAGGGCGTGGTGTAAAAGGAATTGATTTAGCAAAAGATGATCAAGTTATTTCTTTCATTATTCATGAAGAAGATGCTGATTTATTCATTGCTACAAACAATGGATATGGAAAACGTACAAGTTTATCTGAATATCGTGTACAAAACCGTGGTGGTAAAGGTATTTTATCAGTTAAATTAACAGATAAAAACGGAGAAGTAATCGGTACTCAAGTGGTACAAGAACAAGATACTTTAATGCTTGTAACGAAAAATGGTACGTTGATGAAACTTCTTGTCGATGAAATTTCACAATTCTCTCGTAATACACAAGGAACACGCGTAATCAATCTTCGTGATGGCGATGAACTTCAAGCTGTTGCACGTATTGTAGAAGCGGAACCTTCTGAAGAAGAATTGGAAGCAGAAGAAGAATAAAAAAAGTGGGGACTTTCCCTGCTTTTTTTATTTTTTGGTATAAAGTAAACAAAGAGGCGATAACTAGTGATAACTAATGAAAAAAAAGTGAAGAAAAATGCATAATTTTCAACACAAAAAGCATACAATAGTGTATAATAAAGAAGTAAAATAAATATGGATTAAGAAAGGATGTTTACGTTATGTCATTTGTAAAACACATGCGATTAGGAAAAGATGTTGAGGTTAAAACAAACGCAAAAAACAACGAGTTTGTTACAGGGAGCGCTGCATATGATGTGTATCGCGGAAAAGATAATACGGAAACAGTTTGGATTAATTTTATTGCAAACGGTCCTCAAGCTGAATTTTTAAAGAAATTTGGTAAAAAGGGCTCTGTATTAAAATTTTATGGTGAAATTACACCAGGAAATGCGTACAAAAAAGACGATAAATTGGTTAGTACTATTCAATTATCAATCGATAATGTGAAGTTCTCTGAAGTACGTTTAGGCAACCAACAATCTGGGACATCAACAACTGATTCTTCTTCTTCATCTAGTGAAGCTACTCAAGCTTCAAAACAAGAAGAACTAGATGAAACAAAGGATATCTTTGACGAATTCTGGGAAGAAGAAAATTAATCCTAAAAAACGAGACGTTTGTCTCGTTTTTTTTGTAGGGTTTTTTTGTTTTTTCCATTAATACATATACAGACACGTTTATTTTTCGGAAAGGAGTACCTTCAATGTTGGAACGAGCATGGCAGTCCATCTGGATTCTTTCTAGCGAATTAATGAAAAAAATTCGTCATCAAGGAACAGGACCAGGAAACAAATGGACGATTTTTTTAGTAATATTGTTTATTTATTTTGTGTATCATGTGCTCTTTTTTTGGAATCAAGATTTTTCAACTGAGCACAAAGAAAAAAACTTACCCGCTGATCAAGTTTCTTTTATGTTAATTCAAGAGAAAACGTACGGGTTAAGAAGACCTTCTTTTGGTGGACCTTTACTTAATAGCTTAAAAGTTTGGGATTATAATGAAGATAAAAATCAAGTTTATTTTCGTTTTGAATCACTTCTTCCAACTGAAAAATCAAAAGTAATGGTTGTATATGATCGCGGTTTTGAATCATTTGAAAAACACGCTGAAGTATTTTCAGTTAATTCATTCCCTTATCGTTATAATTTTAAATCACAACCTTTTATTTCAATTTCAGGAATGGATAAAGACGGAACACTTTATGTAGATTTTAAAGGAACTAAAATCAAATTAGAACCAGGAGATTCTACACGTAAATGGTCATTTGATGGATTCCAAATGTCGAGCATTAAAATTACCAATAATGGTTTGTATAAAAAAGGAAATTTTAAATTTTCTTATTCAGCCGATAAACTGCTAAAAGATTTAAATGTATCTTTCCCAATGCTTTCTTTAAAACAAAAGGATCATTTAAAGAATTTTGCAAAAAGTCGTTTACCTCATAGTAAAATGATGTCGGCAAGCGAAAAAAGCGAATTTTTAACAAAAGCAGTAATGGATTATCAAAACATTCTACAAAAGAAAACTAATCAATAAAATTAGTTTTCTTTTTTTTGTGCTTATAGGTTTTCATTTCCTTTTATGCTATAATCGTTCATAGACAATTACACAGAGAGGAGAAAAACAATGATTCATGTTGATCCAACTTCCATTTCAGAAGCATTAGAAGATGTAAAAAAAGTGATGCACGATAGTCAAAATTCAAGTCAGACTAATTTTGATTTTCAATCGTTTAAATCTCAAAGCAATAAAACCATTAAAATTGCAGCCATTGATGGCAGTCATCACAATATCAAAGGTACTAATTTTTTATTTTCTGCATTACGAGCTGGATATTTAATTTACAAAGATGGAAGATTAATTGAAACAAATATTGACCCTATTAAACTAGAATTTATTATGAACAACAATGTTCCAAACGTTGGATTTGTTTATAAACATGAAAAATATTACCAAGAAATTATTGGTGATATTCCAACAGGTAAATTAGAATTTGATAAAGTAACAGAACGTATTCGTACGTTATTAGAATGGAAAAAAGTACGAGATTTAATTGATTTATTACATAAAGATGACATTATTATTTTCGACGGTTCTTTAATTTCGGGGGAAATTTCAACAAGTCACACATTCGTAGATGAATTAATTGAAAAAGCTATGAATAAAGGAATTACCATTATTGGTTTTTCAAAAGATACTTCTTTATCCATTGATTCTGCTCCATTACCTATCGTATTAAACGAATCAGCAAAAACATTTCATCCAAATAAAAACTGGTTTGTTGATTATGAAGGTTCTTATTTTGTTAAATTTTCAAAAAAAGTGGATCAAATTTTTCGTGTTGATGCTGTTGTGCCTGACCATTTAACAATCGACGAAGTATTATCACGTATTGGAGGATATTGTTTTAATGCCGCAACTCTTGGTTATCCTTTCCCAATGCAAAAAGTACATGACGAAGTTCGTATTAGTGAAACAGATATGAAATATTGCCAAGATGCCTTTAAAGTACAGTGTCAAAAAGCAGGTATTTCACCTGAATTTATTGATAAAATGTTTAATATTTATCATGATCAACTTGATAAAATTTCATGGGGTCGTTAATAAAACATAAAAATGAATGAAAAGGAGATTAAAACATGTCAAAAGAACACGTTATCGGTGGACATATTTACGGGAAAGATTTAAACGAAATTCGATTTGTGTTTGATTCTCTTGTTGGAGAAGATCCCACACCTATCGAACTTGGTGAAATTTTGGTTATTCAAGATCGCGCAAGCGGTGAAAAATATTTAATCCGTGTCACAAATATTGGATATGGTCAAAGCACTGAATGGTCAAAAGAAGTAGCGAGAGGACACAACCGTTTCCGTAATCAAGCCGAATTCCAAGATGAACATGAAGATCCATTTAATATGTATCAAATGGACATGCAAGATCAATTATATTTAGAAGCAACATGTGAACTACTTGGGTACATTAACCGAGAAGGAACGTTTTTAACACCAAAACGTCTTCCAAGTTATTTTAGTTATGTTCGAAAATTAAAAACGGAAGATTTTGATTCTGGAGATGAAGAAAAATCACTAAAGAAAAAACTTGGCGATATTCCATTTGGACGTCTTCGTTCGGGAAGTGAAGTTTTAGATATTGGCGCTGGTTTGTTTAAAGAATTACTTCCTAAACACATCGGTGTTTTTGCTCAAACAGGTGGCGGTAAATCCAATACGATGCAAGTGTTAATCGGAAATATTATGGAGTTAAAAGGTGAAGCGGGTATGTTATTATTTGAACCACACGGTGAATATATCCAAAACTTAAAAAAACATCCGCTTAGTGATCAACTCATTATGTATTCAAAAGATGAAAAAAATGGCGCGAAAAAATTACATATTCCTTATACGGAAATTACAGTCGATGCATTAATGAATTTACGCGAACAAATGAACTGGTCTGAACCACAAGATCGTTTCATGCGAGAAGCGGAAAGTGTACTTGGAAAAGATTGGTTTAGAGTTGTACTCGATACACCTTTTGATCAAGAAGAAGCGCACGAACAAGGCATTTTTGTTCCACAAACATTGGATGAAATTTTCCGTATTAAAAAAGGGAATCCGCTTGAAAATACGATTAAAGCTGTTAAATCAAAACTTCAAAGCATTAAACGTGCATCATTTTTAACAACAAATGCAAATCAAAACGATGTAAGCAACATCATGGCAAAATTAGACGAAGGAAAAGTTGTGTTAATTGACATGAGCAGCTTATCAGGACTTCATGAAATTTTACTTTCTTCGATCCTTTCAGCAGAATTATTAAAACGTCGCAAAAAAGCCTATTCAAACAATCCTGAAACATTCAAAGAACTTCCTCCTGTTTCGATTGTATTAGAAGAAGCACAACGTGTATTAGGACGTACAACAAGCCAAGCAAGTGTTTTTGCTCAAGTATGTAATGAAGGACGTAAATTTGGAGTCGGTTTAATTGCAATTACACAACAACCAAAATTAATGAGCGAAGTCTTAATTTCTCAGTTTAATACATTGGTTATTTTATCAATCTCTGATTCAAAAGATTTTGATATTTTATCTAGTATTTCTAAAAAACCAATTGATAAATTAAAAACAGAAATTCGTTCATTAATGCCAGGGGAAGCACTCATTTCAAATCCTTTATCTCCTTTTGCGGTGCCAATTAAAGTGCATAAATGGGAAGATTACTTAGATGAAGCGAATAAAAAACACAAAAAGAAAAAATCGCCTTTAGGTAAATCAAGCTCGTTTGGCATTATTTAAAACAAGTCATTTTGGCTTGTTTTTTCTTTTTTTAAAAAAAGATTTGTGAATTCCAAAATATGGATTATAATAATGAACGTAAAAATTATTACAAAAAAGGGGAAATGTCTCAAATGAATGATTTTTTTAGGTTATTGAAAAATGGAAACAAAACATCACTGGTGGCTGCAATTGTGAACTTTGTGATTGCACTTGCAAAAGCATTTGCATTCTTTTTTACAGGTTCAACCGCTATGTTTGCTGAAATGATGCACTCACTTGCAGATGCAGCCAATCAATTCTTTGTTTACATCGGTTCAGCTTTTTCAAAAAAAGAACCAACCGATCGATTTCCAAATGGATTTGGTCGTTTAGTAAACTTAGTTTGTTTAGGAGCAGTTTTAGTGGTAGGTTGGATGTCAATTGAAACCATTAAGCATGGTATTCACCAAATTTTACATCCCGAAGCAAGTCAAGGTATGGTATTGAATATTATTGTTCTAGGTCTTGGTGTAGCGTTAGAGTCATTCGTTTTATATAAAGCATGCGGACATATTTTACACGATGCGCACGTAGAAGCGAAAGGAGCTCAGGTTATTTCTCAAGCGATTAAACATTTATCTAAAGCAAAGCCTGCAACTAAACTTGTTTTCATGGAAGATTTAGTGGCAACAGGTGGTGGAATTGTCGCTATTTTAGCTATTTTAATCGGACATTTTGTTGGTTTTTATCAATCTGAAGGTATTGCTTCTGTCTTAATTGGAACGTCCATGCTTTTTGTTGTAGGTAAAGTTTTTCTTGAAAATGCAGCAGGGGCATTAGGAGAGTCTGATGAAGAAATGAAACAAATCCTTGGAGCAATAGTTATGCAAGATCCTGATATTCATGACATACAAGAAATGATTGTAACCAAAGAAGGTGACGATTATCACGTGGACGCAAAAGTAGAAGTCGATCCTGACATTCCATTTGCTAAAGTAGATGATATTCAAGATCGTGTACAAGCAAAACTTTTAGCTCAAAAAGGTGTTACAGAAGTTAATTTGGGGTTTGACGAAAAAGATAATATTCCTCATTGGGAAAATCAAAATAAAGAAAAAGAAACAGCAAAAACAGGTAAATAATTTACCTGTTTTTTTTAATTTTCTTTCATTTTTTCAAATCTTTTTGATTCTACTTTTTTAAATAAACGGGCTGAATAAGATAAAATAAATGATTGCTTTTTCTTTAGTTTATCCCCTGAAAATGAATATGTTTCATTTTTCATGTTCCTCACCTCTCCTTTTTTTATTAATATATGAATGTTTTTTCATTTTAGAACAAAAACATGATTTTTCTTTTTTCTCATGTATGAATAGATAGGTGAAAATGTTATACTAACTCTAGAATAACTAAAAGGAGAGCGAAAAAATGGGAAAAAAATTTCGTTTTATCCATGTAGCAGATAGCCACATTGGACATTCAGGAAACGCCAGTCGGTACAATGAGTTTAAATCGCTTCGCATTCAAAAAGTAAACGAACATGGTGTTAATATTCGTCAACAAGATATCAATGATGCATTCATTCAAGTAATGGATTTAGCCATTCAGCACAAAGTAGATGCGGTTTTACATGCAGGAGATGGCACCGATTTTTGGGGATATCGTCAGCCTCATGTGTTAAATTTTTACAGTGAGCAAGTCACACGTTTAGCTCCCCATGGCATTCATTATTTAGAAATTGTAGGCAATCATAACTTACCTAAAAAATCAGGTGTTGGATGTTACCTTGAAACACTTGGACGTTTTGAAAATGTACGAGCTGTGTATAAAGGTGTATATGAAGCACATGAAATCCCAGGTCATAACGTGGTTGTTCATTGTGTCCCTTCTTCTTTTACACAAGAAGTATTAGATCACTCTCTTGAACAAGCGCGCCCTGTGGACGGAAAAATTAACATTGGAATAGGTCATTTCGGTGTAACAAGTATTGGTCATTATGCTGAAAATGCATTAAATTCACTCGTTGTAGATTTAGATTCATTAATTAAATGTAAAATGAATTATTTCGCCCTTGGTGATTATCATACCCCTACCGATTTTGGATATAACATTCGTTACTCAGGAAGTATTGAACGAATGGGTTTTGGTGAAATTGATATCGAACCACAAGTATTACTTGTAGAAATTGACGAAGATACAAAAGAAGTCAATGTACAAGCACTTAAATTAAATGTGCGCGATATGATTCAATTAAAAACAGTAGATGCCAATGATAAAAGTATCGAACAAATCAACGATTTAATTGAATCACGTTTAACACACACTGATTTAACAGATAAAATTGTGCGTCTTCGTGTTCGAAACTTACCTGTTCATTTGAAAAAATTAATCGATGATCAAAAAATCAAAGAATTAACAGAATCTGCTCTTTATTTTAAATTAGAATTTGTTGATAAAGTTAATAAAACAAAAGATATTCGAACATCAGGAACAAAATTTGAAGGCGTGTTAGAAGGTTGGAACGAATTTGTTGATTTATTAGAAGATGATGCTTCGTTTGATAAATCGTCATTAAAACAAGAAGGATACAATCGTTTATCTGATATGTATGATGATACAGTCAATGCATGAAAATGAAGCAATTTGCTTCATTTTTATGTTTTTTAACAGAAAAAGAAAAATGAAAAAAACGGCAGAGGTAAGCTCTTCTTTTTCCGTCATAAAAAATGTTATAATGAACCATACTATGTTTAGGAGAGTGATCGTTTATGAGATTACTTCGCATTGAAGTAAGTCATTTTCGTCAATATAAACATCAAATCATTCATTTTCCTCAAGAGGGGTTAATTGGTGTTTTAGGAAATAATGGTGCAGGGAAATCAACCTTATTTAATGCGATCGGATGGTGTTTGTACGGTAAAATCAAAGGTGTCACCAATTCCATGATTAAAAATCAATCAGCAGGTAAAAAAGATCAATGTTATGTAATAATTGACTTTTTATTTCAAGGTAAACATTACCGTGTGCGCCGTGATTTAGTATCCAGTCGTTGTTTTGCTCAAGTAGATGCCGTTGTACGCGCCGTAGGAACAACCAATTTAAATGCATTTATTGAAGAAGATGTATTTAAAATGGATCACAGCGCATTTTGCACGTGTTATTACGCAGAACAAGATGATTTCGATGCACTTGTCAAATTAAATCCTGGTCCACGTGTGACAACTCTATCAAAATTATTACGAATTGAAACCATCGATAAAGCAGCAGACAGCGTTCGAAAAGATTATCGAGGACTAGAAGTAGAAGTAAATGAATCGAAAAAACACATGAGAGATGAGCATGCTCTTTTAGAAGAAAAACAAGATTTTCAACAAAAAATCTTAGATCATACAAAAACGATATCCACACTAAATGAACAAATTTCTTCTTTAGAAACCATCTATAAAGATCAATTGGTTCAAAAAGCAGAAGGTGAAAAAGATTACCGAGAGCATCAACGCCTTCTTAATGAGAAAAACCAATCACTTGTTCAAATTGACACATTAACCAATCATTCTTTGCAACATGACGAAAATCGTTTTGAAAAATTAAAAAGTGCCAAAGAAATGTATGAACAAGAAAAACATTTTCTCATTACTCTTCAACAGTTAGAAGAAGAACGAGAAAAACTTTCATCTTTACGCAGTGATTATCGTGAAAAAATAACCGTTTCAGAAGAAATTCAAACGCTAAAAGCAGAAGTACAATCACGTAAACATGAAATTGATGAATTAAAAAATAAATTATCCGTTTTTACGAATGTAGAAGAAACCATTGATACACATGAAAAACAATTAATTACTCTTCAACAAACCATTGATGACTTAACGGAACGTATTCAAGAGATCAATGCACTCGGAAATACAAAAAAAGAACAATTCCAAGACTTGAAGAAAAAGAAAAAACAATTAGAAGACTTAGAAATTGGTGTTCCGTGTCCAACTTGTCATCAAGATCTAGGAAGCGATCATGTTGAAGAAGAAATTAAAAGCATTGACCGAGAAGCAAAAAGTTTAATGGAAGAAGCGAAAACATTACAGCAGGAAAAAGGAGAAAAAGAAAAAGAACGACAAACAAAACGAGAGGCGATGGAACAACTCCGCGTTGAATTAAGTCGTTTGCGTAATGAATTGCTTCAAAAAAATAAAATGAATGAACGTTATACCTTACTTTTAAATGAAATAGGTAAACGAAAAGAAGCGTATCAAGCGCTTATCACTCGTTTTGAAAAAGTAAAAGATGTTGTATTTGACGAAGAACGTTTTAACACTATCACAAATGAATTAACGACTGTTAAAAAGAAGTGCGACCGTTTAGTTCGTGTGGAAGAGGCGTTAAAAGAATGGGAACCACTTTTAACTCGAATCGATGAAACAAAGAGAAAAATTCAAGATCATAAAGAAATGATTTTATCGTTAGAAAAAGAAATCGAAGTATTGAAATTTGATGAAAAAGCGTATAGTTCTTTAACGAGTCAAATCGAACAAACACAAGAACATGTTCAAGCGAAAAAAGATCAACGTGCTCACTTACAAACGGATATTAAAGTGTATGAAAATGATATTAAAAACATCGAAGAGAAAATGAAGGAAAATCAACAAATTTTAGCAGGCATCAAAGGAAAAGAAAAGCAAATGATTCTTCTTGCTAAATTAGATGAAGTCTATAAAGCTTATAAAACGGATAAATTGAATAAATTGGTTCCTGCTTTATCGTCTATCATGTCAGATTACATCGAAACAATCACCGATGGTAAATATGATCAAATCGAACTCGATGACAAGTACAACATTTCCATTTACCGAAAAGGAATTAAAAATTCACTTGATTTTTATTCAGGCGGGGAGAAAAAATTAGCTGCTCTTTGTCAACGTTTAGCGATTTCTCAATTGATTGTCAATCAAACAGGACAAGCTAATTTTGATATGTTAGCAATGGATGAAGTGTTTGGTGCAATGGATAACGAACGTCAAGATTCTATTATTGAAATGCTTCGCAATTTAAACGAAACGTTTCCTCAAATTTTAATTGTAGCACATAATGAACATGTGAAAGAATTGTTTGATTATGTACTTGAAATTAAACAAGATAAAGACGGATTTTCTACGTTCCAATGGAACATGGATTGGGATGAAGATGAAGTGCGTGAAATTGCTGAAGAATTTGATGGAGATGACGAAGAATCCGAAGAAGAAGTGAGTTAAAAAACAAAAAACTCTTTTTTTGTCAAGGAAAGTATGCTATACTAAACAGGAAGTAAGTAAAAGTAAAAAACTTTTACTTACTTTTTTACTGAAATTATAAAGGTAATTTATCTTTTTGTTGAAAGATATAAGGGAAACAAAAAACGATCATTCAAGATTTTACTTTACATAGAGATGAAAACAGGAGAGGAGAACATTTACATGATTAAAAAAAGTGATTCTGTAATTATTAATGGTAAGTCTGTTTTAAGAGGGAGAGTATCGGTCCAAGGATCGAAAAACGCTGCATTACCAATCATTGCTTCTGCAATTTTAGTAGATGATGAAATGGTCTTACATAATGTACCTGATTTATCAGATATTCATGTTATGCTTGAAATTTTACAACATTTAGGTGCAAGTTACACGTTTGAAAATGGTGTTGTTCAATTAGATTGCCGAGGATTAGAAAACAAAAAAATTCCTGACGAATTAAGTACAAAACTTCGTGCAAGTAGTTTATTGCTTGGACCTATGCTTGCTCGTTTTGGTGAGTGTGAAGTGGGAATGCCTGGTGGGTGCACAATTGGTTCACGTCCATTGGATATTCATTTTAAAGGGTTTGAAAAATTAGGAGCAGAAGTGTATTTAGAAAACGGTGTAATTCGTGCACAAACACAACAATTAGAAGGTGACTTTACACTTGATTTTAGAAGTGTTGGCGCAACTGAAAATTTAATTATGGCAGCAGTCTTTTCACCAAGTCATGTCATTCTTCGTAACATTGCAACAGAACCTGAAATTATGAACATGATCGATTTCTTAAATAAAGCTGGAGCGCGTATTCGTCTTACAGGACAAGCGACTGTTGAAATTGAAGGTGTATCTCAGTTATCTTACTGTGAACATCAAATTGATCCTGATCGTATTGAAGCAGCAACATTATTAATTGCAGGAGTTGCTTCAGGCGGAGAAGTAACAATTACAGGAGCAAAAGTAGAAGATTTAAAAGTATTACTTGAAAAACTACAAGAAATGAATGCAAAAGTAGAAATTGGTCATGATTATATCACAGTTGGATATCAAGGAGAATTAGTGGGTACAACGATTAAAACAGAAGTTCACCCAGGTTTTCCAACAGATATGCAATCTCAAATGTGTGTACTTATGACACAAGCTTCCACTCCTTCCCTTGTGATTGAAAATATTTTTACAAACCGTTTCCAGCATATTGGGGAATTACAAAAAATGGGAGCTAAAGCGCGTATCGAAGGAAATGTCGCGTACATTGAAAAAAGCAGTTTAACGGGTTGCCGTGTAGCTGGTTATGAACTTCGCGGAGCGGCTTCAATGGTAATGGCAGGTATTTTAGCTGATGGCGTGACACGTGTAAATAACTTAAAATATTTATATCGTGGTTATGAAGCGATTATTGAAAAATTCCAACACTTAGGCGCAGATATCGCTTACGTATAAGAAAAAAGAACCTTTTTAGGTTCTTTTTTATTTCCATCATTTTCATTTGATAAAAACTAATGAGAAGATGTTCATTTTTTTTCCACAAACTCTTTTTTTCTTTTATCATAGGAAAAAGAGGTGATAAGATGTTAGAAATTATTACAGGTTCTATGTTTAGTGAAAAAACAACCGAGCTCATTACACGCGTAAAAGAATATGAAAAAGAGGGGAAAAATGTCATCATTTTAAAACCGATTCAAGATTCTCGTTATGCGCGAAATAGCGTTGTCAGTCATGACGGTCTTAAAATACGCGCTCTCCCCGTTGATGGTGTAGAAGAAATTTATGAAGTGATTGAAGAAGAAGCGTGTGATATTTTAGCAATTGATGAAGTTCAATTTTTTGGATGGGACTTTCTTGAAGTTATTACACAAATAGCAGATAAAGGAATTTATATTATTGCTGCAGGGCTTGATTTAGATTTTAGAGGAAAACCATTTGGCATTATGCCAGAATTAATGGCATTAGCGGATATTGTAAAAAAGAAGCACGCTAAATGCAGTATATGCGGAAACATCGCTTCTCGTAATCAACGTTTGATTAACGGCATTCCTGCTAAAGAAAGCGATCCACTTGTGGTGATAGGAAACAATGAAAATATTACATATGAACCTAGATGTCGTTTTCACCACGAAGTGCGAAAATAAAAAGCGTGAATATCACGCTTTTTATTCGTATATAGTTAGTTTCATGTCTCGTTCTTCTGAATTTGTCGTTTGAATTACGCGACAATGTGTAAGATTTAGCCCTTTAATGAGATCGTATGTTCCGTGTAATGTTCGATGGTCAATGCTTTCAAGATGTAAAATGTATCCATTTTTATTGGCTGTTTGATTCCAAATTTCACGAAGGACATAGCCCTTTTTTTCATCTTTTGAAATACGAATATAAGCTTTATTCATGTTTTGAGCTACTCTTTTTAAAAGCATCCATTTGGAACGACAAGCACCACCCTCTAATCCAATGACACAATGACAAGAAGAATGCAAAAGAACTTGTTCAATTTCTTCTATAATCATATCATGCTTTAAATAATACTCCGAAAAACACGTACTCATAAAGAACCCCTCCTTTTTTTCTTCTCCTTCATTATACCTTACTTTATAATTTTTTTTCAGAATTTTTTTAAAAAAAAGAAACGATAGAACGTCGTTTCTTTTACGATTTACTTGCTTTTACCATTTTTTCCAATTCTTTAACATTTACTTTGTCAAAAAATTTAGCTAGATACTCGCTACCCATTTTATTTAACCCATACGCTTCTTCAAATGTTTGCCCTTGTAAATCAGGATTGTATTTTTGTGTGGTTAAACCAACACCCCATTTTGTCATACGCACTTCTTCACCATCACAATGTTGAAATTGTGTAATTTGGTGTTTTTTATCACCACTTTCCAATTCTAAACGATAACGAATCACGCGCGTATCACCAAAACGAGCATATACTTTCTTTTTTACATCTGTCACTTTTGCTTCAGTTAGGATATCACGAACAGGTAAATACATTAACACAGCACGTAAACGGTCTTTTTCCAATGTCTCCTGGAATTGTGTTGTAGCTTTTTCTAATACAGTTTGGTTTTTTTTCATCTTCATCATTCCTACTTTCTTCCTTTTATTTGTAGGTAAATTTTACCTATTTTTTACGTTCTGTCAAATCTTTTTTCTTTTTTTCTTGCCAAAAAGAAGGAATTGTGTAAAGTAGGGAAGAATCACAAAAGGTGAGCAACAGGAGGTACATATGATAAAAAAAATAATAGTAGGCACGATCCTTGGGACTGCATTATTTTCCCAAACTGCATTCGCAGCAAGTTATACAGTAAAAGCTGGCGACACACTTTGGAGAATTGCAACATCAAATGGTGTAACTGTTGATCAAGTTGTGACATGGAATAATTTGAAATCAAACACCATTTATACAGGTCAAGTGTTAACATTATCGCAAAATTCAACAACAACTTCTCCAGCAGAATCTGTATCCACTTACACAGTTCAAACAGGAGATACGCTTTGGAAAATTGCTACATCTAACGGTTTAACTGTTGATCAAGTAAAGACCTTAAACGGGTTAACCACAACCACTGTTTATGCAGGTCAAGTATTGAAATTATCGCAATCAACATCAACAGCTCCAACACCAACGGCGCCATCTACTCCAACAAGTGCGACGTACACGGTAAAACCTGGAGACTATTTTTCGTTGATTGCACGTAACGTTGGATTAAGTTATGCACAATTACTTTCGTTAAATCCACAAGTAACGGATCCTAATTTATTAAAAGTAGGACAAGTATTAAATATTTCAGGCTCCAATCTAACAAGTAATTGGGAAACCATTGCAGATAACGTCATCAAAAGTGGCGAAAAATATTTAGGCACACCGTACGTATATGGAGCTTCTACATCTCGAACAGATGCATTCGATTGTTCATCATTTACATGGAGAGCTTTTTATGAAAATGGCTATAATCTTCCACGCACAAGTTTTGATCAAGCAAAACTTGGCACAACGATCCCACTTTCACAAGCAAGAAAAGGTGACTTAGTATTTTTTGATACCGATTATGATGGCACGTTAAATCATGTAGGTATTTACCTTGGAAATGGAAAAATGATCAACGCTTCGACATCAGCAGGTGTTAGTTATGCAACATTTAATACGTATTGGCAACCACGATTTGTAAAAGCTGTTCGTATTATTAATTAATAAAAAAGAATCCCTTTTGGGATTCTTTTTTTTAATCTTTTAATTTATGGTCTCTTGTAACGCTTGTAGCGTTTTCTCTGGAAACAACGATGTCACATTAAATTCAATATTGTTATATTGAATAAAAATTTGATCTTCTTGTTTACTAAATGAACACGTAAAACTTCTCATGTCAAATTCAATTTTTTCAGGTCTTCTTTTTCTCACCTTAATCGGCAAAAGTTCATGTAAATGAGGTAAATACGGAATTTCTTTTGACAGCATTTTTAGGGTATCCAATCTATATCGAACGCTTCGAAAACGTAAGAGTTCTTTGATTTCTTCGATGCGTAAATCTGTTTTATTTTTATATTTCAATTTCCCATTTTTAATACTCATTAACACCATTCCATCTTCTGTTTCAATTGGTTGAATAAATCTCGTTTGACGAATTAACAAAGGGCGTTTTAACGAGAATTCATATTCATACTTTTTCATAACTTTCCCTTCTTTCTACTTTTAGTTATGTATATATGAAGTATTAAAAAAAACCTTATTCCCTTTTTTTTATCGAATTTTCACACTTTTTTTTCATTTTTTATTTTTTATCCTTTATAATAGGGTACGAGAGGAGGAGATGATGATGAAAAAAATTTACACAAATCAAGGACTTGACATTATGGGCGATGGTCATGGTTGTTTAACAAGTCGAATGAACTTGATTGAACAAGCAGGCTACATAAGAGGAGAAGACGATCTTTATCGTCACCCAGATGGTCGAAAACTTGTTTATTTAAACGATGAAGCAAACAAAGGTTCTTTATCGGACGAACATGTCATATTTGGCGAATTTCCTTCTATAGCCATGACGTTGATGATGGTTCAACATGTAAAAGCAAATTTAGCATATGCAGTTGATTCTAATAACAACGTAAAACTCGTTTCATTTTTAGAACATATCGAACATCAGCGACACAATAAAATGCTATTTGCAAAAGAATTTTTTAAATTTCAAGAGAAATTTGGAAAACAATCCGCGCTAAATCTTCGAAATGAATTACTTCCTACGTTAAAATCATTACCAAGTCACCTTATTGTTGAAAACGATAAAGGAGAAGAAGTGGCAGTAATTGTTCATGCAGGAATTAAAGATGATATGATTGGAAAAGATTCAAAAGAAATTCGTCGTTTTTGTGCATTTGGAGGGAAAAACACAGATATGATTTCGTGGATTTACCAACACCGCACACCGCATTTAATTATTTGGGGACATCTCCCACACGTACATCCTACTTGGAAGCACAATACCATTAACATTGACACAGGAGGGTTTTGTGGTCACTATTTAACGATGTTACGTTTTCCTGAATGTTCACTTCTTCAAGAAAAAGTACCAAAAGACTTTTCCTTTAAAGGTCACAATGCCATTCAACAACTATTAACACGTAAAAAAGCTATTTCGCATTAAGAAATAGCTTTTTAAATAGGTGCAAATTCGGTCATTTTTTTCCATTTGTTTTTAAGAAGTAAAAAACTTTCTACAATGGTTGGTTCGAAAAAGATGGCTTTTTTTTCTTTAATAAAATGAATGGCTTCTTCTACCGTCCACGGTTCTTTGTAACAACGCTTACTCGTTAAAGCATCATACGTATCAACAACAGAAATAAGCCGTGCTTCAAATGGAATTTCGTGTTCTTTTAATTTTTCTGGATACCCTGTCCCGTCCCAACGTTCATGATGATATTTGATAATATTTTTTGTAATCGTATATCGATTTTTATTTTCATATGACGTAGCATCAATCATTTTATCTAACATATAAGCACCAATTAACGGATGCGTTTCAATAATAGTCCGCTCATGTTCTTCAAGTGGTCCCTTTTTGCAAAGTATTCGTTCTGATACTCCTGCTTTACCTAGATCATGCATCACACTTCCATGTACGATATCTGCTTTTTCTTCTTTTGATAGATTTAAATTTAAACGTTTGTTATGGAAATCTAATAATTCTTTTGTGTACATTTGAACACGTTTCAAATGCCCTTCTGTTTCAGAATGTTTTAGTAAAGTAAATGCGTCTTGTTTCACGTAAAACTCTCCTTTTCTCCATTTTATTCTTATTTTTATTTTACCATTTTTCTGCTTATTTAGAAGAAAAAAATGCATTTCTATTTTTTGATCATATCCTTAAATGCAAAGTCATCTAATAGGGAAATAATCACTTTTTTTTCTTCTTCTTTTAAGGAAAGATACGCATTTTCTTTCGGTTGTTTTCTTTCTCGATCATAGGTCCAATGAAGATGAATTCTTTCGCCTGTTGGACGAGATAATTGAAAAAATTCATATGTTTCTTCTTTATAAGATAAGACGATTCGCCATTCTTCTAGGGTATGCTTATATAGATGTGTTCCGAAATTTGCTATGCGTTCTTCTGTTTTTTTGGAACCGCTTACAATAAAAAGTTGGTGTAAAAAAAGATTTGCTTCTTTTGATAAAGATAACATTCGTTTTAATCTTTCTTTTTTAAGATAGCTTTTCCACTTTTCATTCCAGTGTTCATTCATCGTTATCACCTCTTTTTTTGTGTTATACCGATAAAAACATCAATGGTCAATTTTTTTCTGTGTCTTTTTTTAATTTTTTTGTGATATAATAAAAACATATGTGCATACTAATAAATAAAAAATTAAAGGAGTGATTAAAATGGGTTTAAATAAACAACAACAATTAGCCGTTGACACGATTCATGGTCCTTTGCTTATTATTGCAGGAGCAGGATCAGGAAAAACAACGGTTTTAACACATCGCATTACCCATATGGTGCAATCAAATATTCAACCTTGGAATATTTTAGCTGTAACGTTTACAAATAAAGCAGCAGCCGAAATGAGAGAACGTATTTCTGAATCAATTGGAAAAAAACAAGCACGAGATCTTTGGATGATGACATTCCATTCCATGTGCGCACGTATTCTTCGAAATGAAGGGAATGCACTTTCATTTTTAGGTGGGAAAATGTCTTCTAATTTCACTATTTATGATCCTGCGGATACAAAAGGATTGTTGAAAAAAATTATTCAACAGATGGGGCACGACATCAAACAAGTCACCCCTCAAGGAATGGGCTATTACATTTCTATGTTAAAAAATGAAATGATTGATGTCGAATCATTTAAAACATTAACACCTTCTAATCCTCATATTGATTGGGATAAAGCAACAGAAATTATTCAAAATAAAATTCCACCTGATAAACAATTGCTTATCGCACAAGTATATGAAGAATATCAAAAAGCCCTTGCTAATAACAACGGAGTTGATTTTGATGATATGATTCTTCATACGATTCGTTTATTTATGGAACGAGAAGATATTTTAGCAAAATATCAAGAAAAGTTTAAATATGTAATGGTTGACGAATTTCAAGATACAAATAATTGTCAATACGTGCTTATTAAAATGTTAGCTGGAAAATATCGAAACTTAGCCGTCGTAGGAGATGACGCTCAATCAATATACGCGTTTCGAGGCGCAGATATTCGAAATATTTTAAGTTTTGAAGAAGACTATCCAGAAACAAATGTGATTAAATTAGAAGAAAACTATCGTTGTGGTCCGTATATTTTACAAGCAGCCAATGAAGTTATCGCCAATAACACGATGCAACGACAAAAATCCCTTTTTACACAAAAACAACAAGGAGAAAAAATCGGGTATTATCGTGCATATGATGAAAGAGACGAAGCAAGGTATGCCGTTAATGAAATTCAACAACTCATTCGTTCAGGACGAAAATACAAAGATATCTCCATTTTATTTCGTGCCAATAACCAATCTCGTTCCTATGAAGAAGCATTTATGCGCGCTGGTTTTCCTTATCAATTAGTTGGAATGGTCAAATTCTTTGAACGCATGGAAGTAAAAGATATTATTTCTTACCTTCAATTTATTCAAAATCCAAATGATACGATTAGTTTTTCACGTATTATTAATACACCAAAACGAGGATTAGGGAAGAAAACGGTTGAAAATATCATTTCAGCTGGTTATGGAAAAGACTTTTTATCGTTTCTAAAAAATCCAGAAGGTGTAAAAGTTTCAAAAGCGGCAAAAGAAGGATTAAGTATTTTTGTTGAATTAATTGAACTCTATCAAGAAAAGAAAGAAACAACACCAATTGGCGAATTGCTAAGCGAATTTATTATGGATTCAGGTTATATTAATATGCTTAAAATGTCGAAAGATGAAAAAGCAAATGAACGAATCCAAAATATCGCCGAACTTGTCAATATTGCAGTAGAAATGCAAAATGAAAATTCAGATGCAACACTTTTAGACTTCTTAGAACATGCTTCTTTACACAGTGCACAAGATGATCAAACAGATGATAATGCCATTCGATTAATGACTCTTCATGCCGCAAAAGGACTTGAATTTCCTGTTGTGTTTTTAGCGGGAATGGAAGAAGGAATTTTTCCTCATAAAAAAGCAGAAGAAGGCTTTGATATTGAAGAAGAACGTCGTCTTTGTTATGTAGGGATTACGCGTGCAAAAGAAAAATTATTTATGACCAACGCAAGAAGTCGTCGTACGTGGGGACAAGAAGAAGAAAACCCGCCATCCCGCTTTTTATTTGAATTTAACGAGGAACTTGTTGATGCAAGATACCCAATTCAACGTGCGTACTTTTAAAACATAGAGCTTGTCTCTATGTTTTTTTGTTTGGTATAATAAAAAGAAAAAGGGGTTTTTTTATGGAATCATGGGAAACAATCGAAGAAAAAAGAACGTATATGGGGGATTTTTATAACCATCAAAATCGGTTAGTCATGGTACTTGTGAATCATGGTATTGCTGTTTTTGCAAAATGTGATATCGAAGGGCATTACTTAATGAGAGAAGATTTTAAAACATACGAAAATGATCTTTCTTTTATTCAAGCCGCTTCCACTGAAAATGGAATTGTTCGTTTTACATGTGAATGCGAAGAGATGTTTCACGAAGAAGTATTAGAACAAATTGCAAAAAAAATGGTTGAAACCATATAAAAAACGACACGTTTTGTGCCGTTTTTTTATTTGCTTTCTTCTACGTATTGAACCAAATGACATTCTATTAAATTCATTACTTTTTTATATTCTTCATCTCCAAAAAAAGAATATAAAAATTGATAATCCAAATACACATCTAACAAATTATCGATTACGTCTTTTTGATCCATTTCTTGCACGTTTTTCACTCCTTTTTATTAGTATGTTCTTTTTTTATCATTTTATAGCTGAAAAAACGAAGCATATGCTTCGTTTTTACGATATTTTTAATAATTCGCATAACGTTGTATTTCGTTTTGGCACACTTGTTAGCTTCACAGAAGCTTCTAACGCACTTTCTTGATAAATCATCCATAATTTCTTTTTCGCTCGCGTAATGGCTGTATATAATAAGTTTTTTTGTAACATCTGTCCGTAACTATTTACCGTTGGAATAATCGCAAACTTATATTCACTTCCTTGGCTTCGATGCACAGTTATGGCGTACGATAATTTTAATTCTTGAAATTTTTCTTTTGTATAGCGCGTTTCTTCTTCGCTTCCTTGAAATTTCACTTTAATGAGCCCATTAGATACATACGTAACAACCCCAACATCTCCGTTATAAATTCCTTTTTCATAATCATTTTTTGTTTGAATTACTTTATCTTGAAGACGTATTTCATAATCCATCACTTTTACCGAAGGCGTAGGATTGGTTAATTTTGCTTGCAGGTCATGGTTAATTTTTTTAATTCCTACTTTTCCTTTATTCATTGGAATGAGCACTTGTACATCAAACAAATCATTTTCTTTATAAAGGCGAGAGGCTATTTCGACTGTTTTTTGACATACATGTTCTTCTTCTTCAAATTCAATGTACTCCAAATCTTCATGATCTTCACACGCAGGCATTTCTCCTCTATTCACTGCATACGCAAGCGTGATAATGGGAGAATCAGCCGCTTGACGGAAAATTTCAGTTAATCTTGTAACAGGGACAATCTCTGAATCAATCATATCTTTTAATGTTTGACCTGGACCTACACTTGGAAGTTGATCAACATCTCCAACAAAAATGATTTTTGTTTCAAGAGGTGTTGCTTCTAATAATTGAAGCAGTAAAGGTGCGTCAATCATACTACATTCATCAATGACCAAAATATCGGTTTCGATTTGATTTTCTGCGTGTTTTTGAAAAGTAACCCCATTGTATTCAAGCAATCGATGAACCGTTGAAGTGGGAAGTCCAGTGGACTCATGAGCGCGTTTGGCTGCCCTTCCAGTAGGTGCTACCATTAAAATAGAGCGATTCATTCCTAAAAGGTCTGTAATACATTTACACACAGTGGTCTTACCCACACCAGGACCTCCTGTTACGATACAAAATCGTTCTTTTAATGCCATTAAAACAGCTTCTTTTTGATTTTTAGCCAGCATAAAACTTGTTTCTTGTTCCCAATTGTCGATTAACGAAGAATCTTCTTTTTCTTTTGGAAGATTTAGCCGTTTTTTAATATTAGAAGCAATTGTTTGTTCAATGTTAAAATGTTCTTTAATGTAAATATGGTTTTTTCGTTTAAAAAAACGAGCATCCATTTCATGTTCTGTAAAAGTTACTCCTTGTTTTTCCAATCGCGTTTTTAATAAATGTTTCTCTAAAAAAAAGTGCCCATTTTGATTGGCTTTTAATAATTCATTGTACATAAAATACCCCATTTTAGATGAATGAGGATTGTGACAGTGAAAATGTTCAATAATGTGTTGAACTTGTTCATATGAAATGGAAACTAAATTTAACAATTGATAGGGATCTTCAATTAGTTTTTTCCATTTCCAACGATACAATTGTTCGAGGTAAGCAAGTGTTTGTTGATCAATTTCAATCGTTTCTAAATACGCAAAAATAGAACGAACTTTGTTTAATAACTCGTATTCGTCCAAAATGTCATCCATTTCTTTTTGCTCGACAATAATATTCACAATTTTTTTAGGTGAAAATCCTTTTTTTAATTGCAACCATTTGGCTAACCAAAGATCATCACAAATCTCTCGATAAAATTTCGTATGAAAGTACCGACCAAATCCTTTGTTTTTTTCATAATTTCCATATAAAAGAAGAGTATCTCCAGGGAAAATTTCACGAAACTTTCCCTTTACCATCACGTTTTCCATCTTCTCATCCATGGTTTCAACGGTGATATAACCTTTGTCTAAAAATGTGTTTTTTACTTTCACTTTTATTTGTTCCTGTTCTGCCATTCGATCACCTCGAAATTTATCAAATTTTTTTTACATCAAAAGAAGGATATTTATATTTCTTTGACGATATAAAAAATGGAAAAACTTTCACGGTATTATTTTATGTGCAATGTTAAAAAAATATGAAAAAATTTTCAAAAAACCTATTGCACTTATTTTCTTATGTATCGTATAATAAAGTGGAAGCAAGCCAATAACTTTTTATTTTTCAGGAGGAAATTAATCATGAATAAAACTGAACTAATTAACGCGGTAGCAGAAAAATCAGAACTTACTAAAAAGGACGCAACAAAAGCTGTTGAAGCTCTTCTTGATGTGTTAACTGACTCTTTATCTAAAGGTGATAAAGTACAACTTATCGGCTTTGGTAACTTTGAAGTTCGCGATCGTGCTGCTCGTAGTGGTCGTAACCCGCAAACTGGTGAAGCTATTGAAATCCCAGCTTCTAAAGTACCTGCATTCAAACCAGGTAAAGCACTTAAAGACGCTGTAAACAAGTAAGAAATACATAAAAAGCGAATCAGTTGATTCGCTTTTTTTCTTTTTTACTGATGATTTTTGAGCATAAATAACCCTTTTTCTTCAAAGTCTTTTAGGTTTAATTTATAATCTACATATTTTAATAATTCATCTCGATTTACTTTTGGTTGAAAAGGGAATAAAAAGAAAAGATCATACGTATTGTGATAAATTTCTTTAAATGTTGTTAACTTTCTTTTCGTTAATTCTTCGGCTAATTGTTTTCCTCTACTTCCATATAAAAGAAGTGAAAATTCACGGTCTCTTCCATAATTTGTCCCTTCTTTTGCTTTGACAAAAATTTTACTAATCATTTCTACCGTTTCATCAAATTCATCCCAAGGATCTGGTTGTTTAGCAATCGTTTTAAGTTCTTCTGTGTACGTAATATCACACATTTCTTCTTTTATTCCTTGTGTAATACGTTTTACTTTATTTTTATCATCTTCTTTTAGTATAAGGAGCATAGATGTTTCAAGTTGTTTCATCAAGGAATAAAGTTTTGAAAGTACGGTATATGTTGATATAGAGACATTATAAGAAAATGTCATTCGTTTTTTTCCTTTTAATTCTTCTAAACTAGCTTTCATTAGAACAGAACACGTAATATCTTGTTCGTTTTCTGTGTACATTCCGTACCATTCTACGACATAATCATTTGTAATTTCAGGATAATAACTTTTTGTTTTATCTTCACGCTTGTGCACTATTTCTTTAAAACAAGTTAACATGCCTTCTTTTTCCTCAAAATTTTGTAGAATTTTTCCTATTTCTTTTTTCAACTTAATCGCTCCCTTGCTCTTTTTTTCTTCTTTTTTAGTATAACATAAAGGAATCTTTCTTTGTTTTTAAAAAAGGATAAATAAGAGAAACTTTTAAAGGAGTGAGAAAGATGAAATTTAATGTAATTGCCAAAGGAACGATTATTCATTTAATTTTAATCGCCATTACAGGCTTTATTTTAAGTCGTTTTCAATTTGAAATAAGTCAAGAGGTATTTACAGGATTATTGGTCCTTAATTTATTCGTTGTTACATTTTATGGGGGATTTTCTAGCGAAGAATTTGGATATGTGAACGGGATTGCTATCGGAGGCGTTTCAGCTTTTATGATTTTTGCTTTTTTAACAAAGTTTGTTGATCAAAGCATTTTATTAAACCTTTTCATTTTCTCATTATGGCTCACAATAGGAGCTTTAGGAGGACTACTTGGTTCTCGTTCACGAATCAAAAAACTAAAAAGAAGCGAATAATTCGCTTCTTTTTTATTTATGATATTTTCTCAGTGTATTTTCATTAATGGAATATGTTAGCATATTCGCTTTTTCAAACATACTTTTATTATAATGACGCAAATAATAAGCAGAAAGATGTTTTTCTTCTCCTTCTAAACAAAACGGAAATAGTGGTTTAACAGCAATCATATCTTCATCTATTTCTTCTACTTCTCCTAGTAAATTTTCTTTTAATTTTTGTGCCAATTGACGTCCTTTAATGCCGTAAAATAACCAGTAATAATCCTCTTTTTGAGCATCTCGATCATCTTCAAACGTCACTTGTTTTTTCGCTAGTTTATCATATAGTTCCTGTAGCACCTCTTCTTCTAAAGGTTCATTTATTTGAGCTACTAAGTCTGCTGAATGTTCATTTACTCGATACTCTATTTTTTCACACGATTCACATCTACCTTTGTAAAATAGTCTTCTAAAAACGATTTAAAAGAAGAAATAAACGCATACATAACTTCTAATAGTTCTTTTTTGGGAAATGGAACATTTGTTTTAATCCAAACTTCTTTTCGGCTACTATAGTTATTAAAGGATGTTTCTAATTTAAATGAAGCAGGATACGCCACATTGTTTATGTTTTTGAAAAAATAGACCTGATATTCTTTTCTTTTTAAATTCGATGTTGAATCATCATATTCTTCAACATGAATGAGATGTAATTCCTTTTCTTTAGCCGTTTTCTCACATAATTCTTTAAACATTTTGACCCCTCTTTTCCTATTTATGTCTTATTTATTGTAACAGAATTGTAAAAAAGCGATGATTAATCATCGCTTTTTTCTTTTGTATATTGTTTTAATTCATCTTCTGTCACAACAAAACAAAGAATTCCTTTGTTTCGTAAATACTTTGGCGAACCGTGTAGAAGTAGATGTCCTGATAAACGACGTTCTTTAAATCCTTTAATAAACGGAAATAGAGGTTCAATGGCATACATATCAGGTTCAATTTCTGTTAAATTTGCCATCATGGTTTTTTCTAATTTTTCTCCGAATTGTCTCCCTTTTTCTCCAAATACGATAAGATATCGATTTTGTGGACCTTCAGCTGTAGGCGAGATGTCTAATTGAGATTTCACCATTTCTTCATGTAAAGCATTTACCGTCTCTTCTTTTAGTGAACGGTTCATGTTTTTTAAACTTTTCATCACTTTTGAAAGATCTGTTTTCCACACAAGAGTTTGTCCTCTGTAATTAGCACCACTTGTAATTTTACGAATGCGATCTACATCAAGTTGATTAAAATATTTTTCAAAAAATGACTGACTTTCTTCAATAAATTGATTTCCCAGCTCCATTATTTCAGGTTTTGGAAATGGAAATTCCGCTTTTGTATAAATTTCTTTCAAACTTGTTTCATGATAAAAATACGAATCAAATGTTAAGGAAAAAGGATAACGAATACCATCAATTTCTTTATAAAAGTACCATTTAAACTTTCCTTCTACTCGAACGGAACCGATGGTTTGTTCAGGTTGTGGTAAATAAATGGTTTCCAGTCCATGTTGAGCAGCAAAATCTTCACATAATTGTTTAAACATGATTATTCCTCATTTCTTTTTTGATTTCTCTTTTATTTTACCATCATTTAACGTAAAAAGTAGATTTATATAAAAAAACACAAGCATTATGCTTGTGTTTTTTTCGGTACTAATGTCATGATTAAATTTCTTCCGTCCATTTTCGCTTTTTGTTCCACAACAGCTACTTCTCCCACTTCGTTTTGTACGCGTTGGAAAAGTTCTTTTCCGATTTCAGGATGTGTGATTTCACGTCCTTTATATCGAAGCGAAATTTTGACTTTTGAACCTTTTAACAAAAACTCTTCAATTCGTTTTGTTTTTGTTTTAAAATCATGTTCACCAATATTCGCGGAAAACTGCACTTCTTTTAACGAAATAACGGCTTGTTTTTTCTTGTTTTCTTTTTCTTTCTTATTGAGTTCGAATTTGTATTTTCCGAAATCGCCAATCTTGCAAACAGGAACTTCTTGTGAGGAAATTTCAATTAAATCTAAGTTTTTCAACTCTGCCTTCTCCAACGCTTCTTTTTTCGATACTACACCAATTTGTTCTCCATTTACATCGATTAATCGTACCTTGTTTGCTTTAATTTGATTGTTAATTGCGATATTCTTTTTAATAAAAACCATCTCCTTTTTGTTTTGTACTTATTTATTATACTCTGAAAAATTTATTTTGGTGAATTTTCTCATTTTTCCTTCAAGATATGATATAACTAGTTTGTAACACACTCTGCATTTCCTCGAAGGAGCGATTTTTATGAAGATTCATTTGGATCATACCATGTATGTGGTGTTATCTCATTTTGGACAAGAAGCATTAAAAAGTGAGAAAAAAGAAGGATGGATGACGTTTCGAAGACTGATTCAAAAAGCAGGTTATTCGTTCGATCCATTATTTCCTTCTTGTTACGTTGAACGCATTGTCTATCAAAGTGAGGAACTTTCGTTTGATGACTTTATTACGTTCACACCTACATCAAAAGGATGTTATTCAATTGAACAAACTGTTGGGCTTTCGCTTCCACCAGAAATGCCTGCAGAATTGCCTGTTTCGACGTTTCTTTTTGCATTTGCAGAGATAGACGGGAGTATCTTACCCGAGGTGTTAAACATCGAAAAAAGACAGTCTAAACTAGAAAAACTAAGCTTTTAGCTTAGTTTTTTTCTTTAATGATACCAATACATCCATAACTCATTTTTTCATAGATTTCTACAGGCACATTTTTTTCTTTCGCTAATAGTAAAATATGTTGAACACTTGGATTCGTCCTATCTTTTACTAATATTTTTTCAGGAACACGTCGCAATAATACACGCGTGGTTTCTCCTATACCAGGTTTAATACTATTCATACTTTTTAATCCAAATGAAGTTTGAATGTTTTCCATTTCACTCCATCCTCGATTGGTAACCGTTTTATCAATGACAATGAAATTGTCATTGTTTTTTTTAAAATAAGGAACAATTTGCTCAATAAAATCATTCGAACAATCTTCTTTTTCCCACTCTCGATACACTTTTGCTGCATGAAAATCATGCGGACCTGTTAAATCTTCTCGTTGCACTGTTCGACTAATTAACCCACTTACAAGCGAGTTTAAACAAGCAGAAGGTAAGAAAAAATCTTCTCTTGTTGCCCAAAGTTCTGCAGAATGCGCAGGATCTGATAATACAGCTAGATCACTGGATATATTTGTATCATATTTTTCATTAAAAGAGTGAATCGATTCTTGAAGAACTCGACCAATTGTTCCTTTCCCTGTCCATCCATCAATAAATTGAAGATGATCATGCCCCTGTTCTTTTAGGATATAAAGCAACGCGTTTTCGTCTATTCCTTTTCCTCGAATGATAGATACGCTATAATGAGGAACATCAATGTTATACGTAAAAGCAATGTAGCGTTTTACAAGTACTCCGATAGGCGTACCTGCACGAGCAAGAGACACAAGGGCAACTTTTTTTCCTTTATCTTTTAGAATAATTTCCGCTAATGTTGCCACATAACTTGCAATCATCTCTGCCGATTTTTTCAAGGATTCATGAAACAGTGCCAAATACTCCTGGCTTGGAAAACTTTCTGTTGGCAACATTTCTGAATAATGAACGCCTTGTCGAATTTTTTCTTCTTTTGTTTCTATATCTTCTTCAATTTGATCTTGAATTTCCTTTAATAAAAAAATACAATCTTCTTCTTTGTAACTTCCTTTTATCGTAGGATTTGTTAGTTTTTTACTTTTTTCTTGATATCGTTCATTCATATTTTTCACTCCTTATACACGTACAAATGTGACATGTTTTATTCCTTTTTCATAAAAACATGTGGTAATTTGATGCATCGTATGATGAATTTCTTTTTTTTCAAGCAAAATAATGACTTCTTTATAGGATTGATTTCGGATATTATATAAATGGTACGTAATCTCTTCACCATCTTGAAACAAGATACGATCATGAATTGGATATTGTTTTTCTTCGTGAATAAAAATAGGACTTCTTGTTGTTGTTTTAAAGGAAACTCCTTCTCCCATATGAGCAGCGATGCGGGAAGGAACAAACATAAATTCTCCCATTCCGATGACTAAAGTATGATCAAATTTACGATATTTTTTTATTCTTTCACCCATTTTTTCAGCTTGTATTTCAATTTCTCGTTGCTCAATCGATGAAATACCTGTTCTTGCACTAAGTTCTGTTGTTAATAACGAAACTTCATCATAGAGAAAATACGAAATGTTTTCTTTTATTTCTTCTTTCTCTTGTCTTTTTTCTTCTTCATATGTAAATGTTCCGTTTTTCTTTAATTCAATGGTCCCTTGCAAAAGAGATAAAGAATGAATAGAAACACCTAACTCTTTTTCCACTTTTTCATACATGTCTTTTTCTTCTTTTTTTCGCCAGTCAAGAAGTGATAAAATAGTATAATTTTTTCCTGGGTAATGTGTATGCAAGGAAGAAATTAAATTAAGAGATGTTTTCCCTGTCGTCATTTCATCATCAATTAAGACAATGTGCTTAGCACGTTTTAAGATTTGTTGATCACGTAAAAAACAACGGTGATCTACTGCATGAGAATGTTCTTCTTTAAAATCGAACACAGAAGTCATATGTTCAATTTCATCACGCGTTGTATGAATATAATGTGCATGTGAAAAAGCAGAAAAAACGGCATGTCCCAATCCTGTAGCTGTTTCTGCAAAACCAATAAAAAGAGTCGGTTCCGATAACTCGTATTGGTTGTTTAATAAATCATTTAGATTTTCCATATCCTTCGGATCTTGAATAAACGAAAGAAGCGTAGATAATGACTTCATTTTTTGTTTTTCTTGTTGCTCTAAAAATAACGAAGCAAGGACATGTCCTGCCGCTTTAGGAATATGAGGGTGAACATCTAAATGTTTTCCCAGTAGTTTACTAATAAATAAGAAATTACGTTTTGGATTAATACGCGCACCCATTTGAAATAATTCTTCTAAGTTAAATTGAAATGGATTATTTGTAATACTTAGTTCAATTTCCAGTTTATCTAGTACGTTATAATAATTCTTCATATGTTGTACTCTCCTTTAACACACCAAACACATGTGCTTTTTTTAATATTTTTCGCGCCCAGGATTTATGGGGATTGGTTTCATTCATCTTGTTTTGTTTATGACTTTTTAAGACGCCTCCTTGTTTTTTTTCTTCAAAAATAGCAAGCGCATCTTCATATTCTTCTTTTGTTACCGCTTGATAGGCATTTACATAGCGTACTTGAGAAGGATGAATGACTGTTTTTCCTATGTATCCATTGTTTTTATCTCGTTTTATTTCTTCGATAAGTCCTTTAACAGCTTGTTTATCCCTGAAATATTCCCAAACAGGAGCGGAACAAACAAACGCATAAGGTTCGCGTAAGAAGAAATTTAAAATATCGCTTAAACATTGTCCTATAAGCGTGACGTCATAAATGGTATATTCCATGCTCCGTCTGATCCCGAATAAAGAAGAAAAATCTGTTCCTCCGACCCGAATATTCAACACATACGGTTCATATTCGATACAAATTTTTTGAAGCGCTTGCAGCTCTTGTATGCGCGTTTCTTGATGAATAATAGCGGCTGACTCTAAAATAGGCATTCCATAAAGCTTTGTTTCATGTTTTTCGGCATAGTATTTGGTCATTTCTAAATAATCTCTTGCATTATCTGATGTAAATTTTGGAAAAGAAAAACCTGTTAGTTGCATAACTTCTTCTTTTGTTAAACGTTCCATTAGTTCATTAAATTGATGAGTATTTCGAACGCGAATAAAGATAAGCGGAACTTCTTCTTGTTGAAGTGTTCTGTTTTGTATATTCGTATGGATGGTTGATAAAATATGTTTGACATTTTCATATCCCGCTTCTATTTCATCTTCTTTAATGGCATCTTCAAAACACATGACAAAAGAAGTGAGTCCTTCGTATTCTTTATGTAAAATTTTTTCTAAAAAATTTTGAGTAGCAGGCATATATAAAAGAGCACCTAGCGCTAGTCCCAACATTTCTTTATCCGTATCTTTTGTAAAAGAAGAAGGAAGTTTTTCAAATAGTTGTTCTTGTTGTTTTTGCGTTAAATAGTGATAATGTTTCATTTCTCGTCTCCTTTTTTGTTTACTTCTAACCTATTTCGGAAAAAAGCTTCTCTATCCCTTTTTAGATGATAAAAAAGACTTCAATTAGAAGTCTTTTACTTTTAATGTCGCAAGTAACCCTCGGACACCTTCAAGTCTAATTACGTTATTTATTTGTCTTAATTGTTTTTCTATTTCATTTTGTTTTTTTGCTAATCTTTCCAGTTCATATTCATTAAAACGAGTGTATTGTGAAAAACAATACTCTACTCGAGGATGATAATGTATTTCCGCTACAACATTCCCATCTTTGCAAGGAAAATACAGTTCATCTGCACGCGTCCGTTCATTTTTCCAATCTATTTTTTCATAGACCAATCCAAGTTCATCAATGTTCTTTTTATGCACACAAAAATTCCATGTATCGTTTTTGGCAATTTCTTTGAATGTTTCTATTAATTCATCCACTGTATAAGGGTTTTTTTCCATGATCATCATCCTTTTATTTTAAAGTATAGGAACTTCTTTTTCAAGTAAGTAACTTTGTTACTTATTTGCTTTTTATTTTTCAAACAATCCATGTAGTTGACTAGTTAATTACATGCTTTTAATTTAGCAAAAAATCCGCGAACTTTGTTTTTTTGAAGAATATAATCCAATGTTTCCATTTCTTCTTCATAAGTTTTTGCTTCATTTTGCAGTTCATCTAATTGCGAATCTGTCAGTTTTAAAATAAAACCTGAATAAAACGCATCCATGACTAATTGAAGACTTGCTGCACCATCTCGTAAAGGAAAAAAAAGTGAATGAATTTGATAAAAACCACCATGATTTATATGATAAGAAATGTTCATGGAATCTAAGTCCGTTAGCTTATATAGTTGATTTGGTAGAAATTTATTTTCTAATTCTTCATAAGATAAATGCTCGCTTGAACAATGGTTTAATGATCTCAATAGTTCTACTTGCTTCAGACGTTCACGATACATATAGGCTATCATTTCTAACTTTTCATCTTCTTTTAATGGAGTTAAGTCTCTTAATCGTACACCCATTGTTTTTCCATCAATTGAAACAACTCTTTGGGCTAATAAAACATCTCTTTTTAACGGAAAAATATAAGGGTAATTTCCATATAAAATAGAATCTGATGTGAATGTTCGTTTAATCTTTTTAAAGAAAACTCCATTTTTTATTAACGACGTTTCAGAAATGATATCTTCTTTTTCTTCTAATGCAGATAGCAATTCCCAAAATGCTCTAATTTCCATTTGATTTTCTTTCATATTCTCTCATCCTTTCTTTTCAAGTAAGTGACTTTGTCACTTACTTGCTTTTAATTTTGCGAAAAGTCCACGTATTTTCTGTGAATCTAATAGTTTTTCAATGATTTCAATATCTTGTTGGATTGTTTCTATTTTTCTTTTGTATTCATGAGATTTTTTTGCGATACGATCTAACTCATTTTCTTCAACTTTAAATAATCCATCTCTATGATTAAGAGAAGAATGCTTAATGTCGTTTGAAAGATATACCATTTTTCCGCAAAGTCCATCTTTACATAAAAAATAAATTTCTTCTCCTTCTTGAATTAAAAAATAAAAAATATTTTCTTCATCTAATTCATGCAAATAAAGCACATAACGACTTTTATTTTCCATCATTTCTTCTAATTTATTCCCTAATTCATGAATTGTATAGTTATTTTCTTTCATTCCTTTACCCCTTCCAAGTAAGTAACAAAGTTACTTACTTGCTTTCATTTTAGCAAATAAACGACGTAGTCGTTGTGTTTTTAACATCGATTCCATAAGGTCAATTTCTTTTTGCAACTTTTGAATTTGAAACAGTTTCCATTCTTTTTCTCTCTCCATTTCATCCCAATCGCTTTGTGTCATCCGACTCGTTCCGTTTCTAAAATCATACAAATCAAGATAAAATTCATCATCTGCATAACATACATTCGCTTCTAAAACACCGTCTTTACAAAAGAAATAACCATCCCCTTGTTCGATCCCGTATTTATTTTTTCTTAACCCTTCAAAGAAAATTTCTTGTTTTTCCAGCTCTTCTTTTCCTAGGGTAGAACATCGATTTTCTTCAAATAGCTCAAGAATTTTTTCCACTAATTCATCCATTGTATAATCCATTCGTTTCATTTTTTTCTCCTTCCAATAAAAGTAAATCAAAGATTTACTTTTATTGTAGCATTTTTATAAAAGACGTGTAAGAAAAAAACGTTTCGCGATAAGTAACAAAGTTACTTACTTGCTTTCATTTTAGTAAATAATCCACGTATTCTATCATACCCCATCAATCTTTCTACTTTTTCTATCTCTTTTTGTAGATGGGCATAATAATTAGCAATTTCATCCAAATGTCGTTGTTCCATTTTTTTAAATTTTGTACCTTTATATAGTGTGTACACTTCATCTTCCATATAAAGTTCTGTACAACCCACACCATCTATACATGGAAAATAGATTTTTAACGAATAATCTTCAATAGTTTCATAATATAACTCCATTTCTAATAATTCAAATTCATATAGAAAATTTGTGCCTTTTTTATTTATGAATGAATCAAGTTTTTTTTGTAATTCTTCAATCGTACACTCATTTTTTTCCATATTCATCATCCTTTTTTATAAATTTTCCAAGCAAGTGGCATCATCACTTACTTGCTTTCAGTTTAGCAAACATTCCACGTAGTTTTTGTGATTGAAAAATGGTTTCTAAACTTTCTATTTCTTTTTCTAGGTCTATTTTCTCTTGATTTCGTTTAGTTAATGTCTCTGCAAGATTTTCAAGATCTCGTTCTTGCACTTTAACAATTTTTGCATTAAAAAGAATATAATCTTCTTCTATTTCCTTTTGCACATGAAGTTTCATATCACACAAACCATCATTACAAAGAAAATAAATACGCTCATCTTTTCGTAGTGTTGTATAGTAAATATCATAAGACTCTAAATCTTTCACATGAAGATAATACTCTTTATTTCCTTTCATAATTTGTTGGATTTTATCTTGTAATTGTCTAATTGTATAATCGTTTTTTCTCATCTTCATCATCCTTTTTTTAAGTAAGTGACGATGTCACTTACTTGTTTTTTAATGTAGCGAATAATCCGCGTAATTTGTTTTGATTTAGTACTTCTTGGATAAGAAGCATTTCTTCTTCTAACTTTTTATAGCGTTCGGCAAGTTTATCTAATTCTTCTTGATCCAACTTTCTAATATAACAACCTGCGCCCATATATGTTTTTTTCAAAAATAAATCTTCTATTAGTCTGGCATAACCTGTTCCATCTTTACAATGAAAATACGTATGATAATAATTATAACCGTCATCATTGTTATGTTCATTTTTTAATTTTTGATAATAAATTTGTTCTTGTGCTAATTGTTCTTCAAACAAATACTGTTCTTCTTGTCTTGATAGCATGTCATCAATTTTTTCCTGTAACTGTTTAATTGTCATTTCATTTTTTTTCATTTCGTTCTTCCTTTCTTTTTTCAAATAATAAACGAAGTTTTTGCGATTCTAACACATAAGAGATACACTTTTTTTGTTTTTGAATCGTTTCCAAATCTTTTATCCTGTGTATTCCTACTTTATTGTAATGAACAATCTTTTTTAGGTCTTCTATTCCGATCAGCTTTGCTTGATCAATCTTTACTCTAAGCATAATCGGGTAATGATCAATTATTCCTACAGGTATTAAATATAGTTTATCTTCCATTTTCGTTATAAGTGTTTCCATATCATTCCTTAAAGGTAATATTTGATAAGCAAATTCTTCTCCGAAAATTTCTTTCATTTGACTTCTACCCATTTTGGGTGTTTTTTTGAATTTCTCTTTCAGCTCACCTAGTGTAAACGGAATATTTTCCATACTTTCCTTCTTTCCAAGAAAAGCTACGCTTTTCTTATTTTTTTATGAAAAGTAATCGAAGTTTTTGCTTTTCTAATATTTTTTCTAGTACTTTTATTTGTTCTTTTCGATGATCTAAGGTTTTTTCAATCATTTCATATTCATCTTTTTGGATTATGTTCGCTTTATCTACCTGCACATAATAACTCGGAAGTTCATATTCATCGTATTCAATTGGAAAAACAGGAATTAAATAAAGATCGTTTTTTATTCTTGTTACAAGTCTAATTTCATAGATGTTTAAAAAGAAAATTTGTTCTTTAAAAGAAGCGCCGAAAAGATCTTTCATTTCATCTTCATAGACTTCTTTATCTTCTTCTTTTTCAACTTCTTTGTTTAATTCATCTAGTGTAAACGAAATATTATCTATTTCTTCAATTGATATCATTTGATTTTTTACAAATACATAGAATTCGTAAAACTTTTTTACATCTTCGGTTCCACACGTTTTCGCTTGACTTATATACACAAAATATTTAGCATCTTCATCATTACTTTCTAGAGATTTATAAACAGGAATCAAATATAGTTTATTTTCAATTTTTACAACTAACGTTCCTACATTTTCTCCTTCAAATGAAAAGAGACCATTTTCAAAATTTTCTCCAAAAAACTCTTTCATATCTTCACGGTACAAAATCTCAGATTCTTCAATTTCTTCATTCAGCTCATTTAACGTGTATGCTATATTTTTCATTTTCTCCTTCTTTCTAAGAAAGGCGTAGCCTTTCTTATGTTTATTGCTTTTATTATACCAGCGTTTTTCAGAACTATAAAAAAAACATGTCATTGTTCTGACATGTTTTTTTCCATAAATAAGATACGTAATCGTTCTTCTTCTAAAAGAAAGTCGATTGCTTCTAGTTCTTTTTGTAATGTTTTTCGTTTTTTTAGTAGTTCTTTTACATCATCTTCTTTTAATTTTACTTTTTTTAATGATTCAGGAATGAAATATTTTACTTTATTATGAGGAGGGCAAATATATTCAATTACACCTATTCCCTTTTTTAGCGGAAGGATAAACTGACCTTCTTTTTGTTGTTCATCCATTGAAAGTATAATTTCTTTATATATGATATCTAGCTCTTTTAAATCTTGTTCGTTCAAATAAAATCTTTCTTCATTTCCTTTTAATCTTTTTTTTAATTTTTCTTTTACTTCTTTTAATGTAAGGTCATTTTTCTCCATCGTTTTCACCCTTTCCAAATAAGTGACTTTGTCACTTATTTGTTTTTCATTTTTTCAAAAAGTCCACGTATCTTTTGACTTTCATAAATGGCATCTAATATTTCTCTTTCTTTTCGATTTTCCTTATCAATCGCGTTGATTATTTCTAAATCATCATTAGAAATTAATTTGAAATTTTCATCAAAAAAATAATCTCGTTCTCCGAGAGGACTAGCTCCGTAGTTTATTGCCATTCCTTGTTTTAAAGGAACAATGATGATGTTATTATTTAATAATTTAAAATGAATGTTATGTTTTTTTAATCGATTTGGGTGCATCAATTTCTTTTTTGAACGAAAAGATAAAACTTCTTCTTTCTCTTCTTTTACAATTTCTTTTAATTGTTCTAATGTAAGGTCGTTTTTTTCCATTGTTTTCACCCTTTCCAAGTAAGTAGCAAAGCTACTTACTTGTTTTTCATTTTAGCAAATAAACTTCGTATTCGATTTTGTTCGAAAATTCGTTCTAAAAGTAATCGTTCTTTTTTTATCTTTTCTTTTTTTGCAGAAAGAAATGAACGATCTTCTTTTTTTACTGCAATCATATCATTTATATAACTAAAGATGTACGTATCAGCACTTTCTCTTCGACATTTTATTTTTACTATTTTTGTTTTTAATGGAATAAACAAAATGGCTTCTTTTTCATTCATTTCTACTTTTTCATAATGAATTTGAAGTTCTTCTAAATCTTTGTTATTCAAATAATAAGGATTTTTTCGTTCTTCTTTTTTTTTGCATAACATTTTTTTTAGTTCATTGTACGTTAATTTGTTTACTTTTTTTACTTCGTTTTGTAATATCCCCGATAAGGTACCTTCTTCTTTTTTTCTCTTTTCATCATACTTTGCCAAGTAGTCGAGATCATTTTGTCCGATTTTTCGTAGGGTTTCTACTTTCAACAACTTCTCTCCGTACATGGAACGACGAAAATGTAAAAAAGCAGTATCGTTTTTTAAGGGAATATATATAAAGTGATTAACATCGATGTATGTTATCGTTTCTTTGGATAAAATGTTTATATTTAAATCAAAAAAAGGAAGGTCTTTCTGCTTATTTTTTAACCAATCTCGAAATTCATCAAACGTTATCTCATATTGTTTCATGTTAAACATCCTTTCAACATATGTAACACCGTTACATATGTTTAGTTTTCATAAATAACCCACGTACTTTTTCAGCTTCAAACGTTGCTTCCATTGCTTCCAGATCTTTTTTCATTTGAACATATTTTTTCGCCATGTTTTCAAATTCATTTTCTGTCATTTTTTCCATTTTAGTTTCTTTTAGAAGATAAAGTTTTGCTAAAAAATCATAATACATATTCGTTACTAGTGTTCCATTACTACAAGGAAAATAAACAATCCCTTCTTCCTCCAAATATTTTTCTGTTATATGTCGTGTTTTTTCATAGTTAAGTATTTTTTCTTTTAATTCTTCCATCGTACATTCGTTTCGTTTCAACATGATCATCCTTTCCAAGTAAATAGCAAAGCTATTTACTTGTTTAATGTAAGAAATAATGTGCGTAATTTTTCTTTTTCAAAGACAAAATCAACGAGTTCCATATCTCTTTTCATTTGTTTTTTCCATTCAAGCAATTCTTGTAAATCTTCTTCTGTTAGTCTTGAAAAATGCATAGAAGGAGTAAAATGTTTTTTTCCAAGGTAGCTTATACGTGAATATTTAATCCTCGCTACACCTTTTTTCAAAGGAATAATATAGGTTCCATCTCCAAAACGTCGATCGTTTTCTGTACGAATTTCTTCATAGTAAAGATTTATTTCTTCTAATACATCCGTAAAAAAATAAGGTTCCGTTTTTTGTTTATACTTTTTTTCTAATAGTTCTTTTAATTCTTCAAATGTTACATCGTTTGTTTGCATGTTAAACTCCCTTTCAACATATGTAACAGAGTTACATATGTTTGTTTTTCATAAATAAACCGCGCAGCTTCTCCGCTTCAAATGTTGCTTCCATTAATTCCAAATCTTTTTTCATTTGCGCATATTCTTTTGCCATTTTTTCAAATTCATTTTCGGTCATTTTTTCTACTTTATCGGCATTTAATAGACACATTCCGCTCCCTTTATAAAATTCCATTATCCCAACCAAAGTTCCATTAAGACATGGAAAATAACCATCAGCGTATTGATCTTCATATTGTGAAGCTTCTTGTATTGTATAAAAGAAAATATTTTCTTTTTTTAAATGTTTTTCTTCTATAAAAAAATGATTTTCAAATGATAATAACTTTATTTCCATTTCTTCCATCGTACATTCGTTTCGTTTCAACATGATCATCCTTCCAAAACAAGTGACAAAGTCACTTGTTTTCTTTTAATGTAGCAAAAAGTCCGCGCAATTTTTCTTCTTCAAAGATTACATCAATCGTTTTCAAATCATCTTCCATATATTTCTTCCATTTATGCAAACGTTCTAGATCTTCTTCTGTTGCTTTTTTTAAGTGCTCCGTCGGAATAAACATTTTCCCCTTATTTTCGTCGTATTTATAATGAATAACAGCGACACCCTTTTTTAAAAGAAAATAATACATTCCAAAATTGTCTATATAGCCGTCTTCTGTGATTATTTCTTCGTAATAAACATCCAGCTCCTCTAAATCTTCATCCGTCATAAATCCAGTTTCTTTTTTTCATACACCTTTTCTAATAGTTCTTTAAAAGTTAAATCATTTCTATCCATTTTAAACATCCTTTCAAGGCTACGAATTCGTAGCCTTCGTTTTTTCAAATAAACCGCGTATTTTTCGACTTTCATAAATACGTTCAATCATTTCATTTTGCTTGTTATTTCTACTGATATTTCTTTTGCTATTTCATTTAATTCATGAAAACTGCTCAGGATACATGTGACTTTAGTCGTGTGAGGAATGAGCAACTGTTCTTGTTTTTTGATTATATCTCCAACCATCATCTTTTTGTAAAATGGTGCAATAACGATAAGAAATGCCTTCAATCGTTTGATTGGTGTACGTGTCTTTAATGGTGAAATTCCCATCATGTTTAATCGATACACGACCTTTATACACGCCTTTTTTCTTTCCTTTAGTTACAATTGCTTTGACAATGTCTCCTGTTTGGAAACCTTGACATTGTTTTTTTCTTTCTTTGTGCCCTTTTCGTTTTCCTTTCTTATCATATTTCTCTGGATGTTGATGATGAAGCGGAAACCCATATTTATCGACACGAGCCATCTGTCGATTACCACGTCCCATTGCATGGAATTCGTTAATAATGTTAGTTTTGAAATGGTAAGTTTCTAGCGTTTCACTTATACATAATGCATCGTAGTAATGTTCTTTTGGTAAATCTGATGCGATTCGTTGCATTTTAGTTTGAGCTCCGCTTTGAACGCGTAGTCGCAACTTAAGATTTTTCAATTCCTCAAATAATTTCCAACGCGTACTATTTACAGCAGCGGCATCTTTTAATGGTTGTTTCGCTTGTTTAATAATATTTGGAATGTTTTTTTGAATTGTTTTGTAACGTGTTAATTTTTTAGTTTTGATCTTTTCAAACCATTCTGAAAGCAACATGTTATCTTTTTCCTCATTGCAGGTTCTGCAAGCTAAACATAAATTATCAATACGATCACTTCCGCCTCGAGATTTCGGATGGATGTGTTCTATTTCAAGAGGTACGTCTGTCTTTTCACAATACGAACAAGTACGTTTCCATTTTTCAAGAAGATACTCTCGAACAGTGTAGCCTTGGAGTGTTCCTTGTTGATACTCTACACCTGAAATGGCTTCATTCTCCATTTTTTGAAAATCGAATTTCACCAGTTCCATTCCAATGCTTGTAATAGGAATAAAACGTTGCATTTTTTTAACCCAGTTTACATTTTGATTAACTCTTGCAATTAAACTGGGAGCAAGCCATCCTTTTTTACTTGTTTTTTCAAACGAAGGTTTTTTCAGACCTAATTCTTTTCGTTTTTCTTTTGTTAAAGCATTGTAACGAGTAGCAAGCGGAATCATCTTTTTCCATTTGCAACGACGATAACGAGTTTTTCGATTTCGTCTGTTGCGACGTATAGATGCACGCGATTCTAAACTTGAAGAAATGCCTTTTTTATGATGAATCTCACCTAAACAAACTACTTCTTTTTCGTTTTTAACAATAGCAACACCTGTTGTTTGACTACCAGGATCTAAACGTACATCATATTGTTGATTGTTTTGACTGGTATCTACTTGATAGGTAAGTCGTATCACCATCGGATGATAACGAACAATAAATGCTTTTTTCTTCTTTAATAATTTTCGTGCCTTTGCTTGGTGGCACATATTAATAGGTGTTTTGTCTTTATTTAATACGCAAACCAACATAGGCTTACTCCTTTCTGCCATAAGGCAGGCAATTGAATGCAACTCGCCACAAGGGCGGTATTGTTTCTAAGAACGTCTCCTCGCTAGGTTCAAGTAGGTTGGTTACAGACATCTGCACCGCTTGGATAAACCCACACCTCACTACTTAACAGAAGCTCCATCCGTATTTGTGCTGGAGAAGCACACAAAGGGATGCGCTACTTGAACTAATTGCTGTTCAATCATTACGTCCATTTCGGGCACTAACTTTACATGCCTTCGATTTCAGTCGAGGGTGATTGACCCTTTTTATATATTTTTCTCAAAACATACAGAATACAGTTCTGTATGTTTTATTTTATCATAGAACATGTCCATCTATACAGCACAAAAATTAAAAAAACGATAAATGTCAGAAAAATTTAACTATATATTTTTTAATTTTTCATCTAGCTTTTCACTCTGTCATTTGATATGATGTTTTCAGGAAATGAAATTGAGTTCCAAATACATATTTAACGGAGGAAAATTGAATGAGTGATCAAAACAAACGTAATGCATTAGATGCTGCTCTTCGTCAAATCGAGAAACAATTCGGTAAAGGTTCAGTAATGAAACTCGGCGATGTTAGTAGCATGGATTTAAGTGTTATCTCAAGTGGTTCATTAAGCGTGGACTTTGCATTAGGTGTAGGCGGATTCCCTCGCGGACGTATTGTTGAAGTTTATGGTCCCGAATCTTCTGGTAAAACAACATTAGCATTACATGCTATCGCTGAAGCACAAAAAGCAGGCGGTTTAGCAGCTTTCATAGATGCCGAGCACGCGCTTGATCCAGTGTACGCAAAAGCACTTGGTGTAAACGTAGATGAATTAATTATTTCACAACCAGATAATGGTGAGCAAGCCCTTGAGATCGCTGAACAACTAATTCGTTCTGGCGCTGTAGATATGATCGTTATCGACTCAGTTGCAGCACTCGTTCCAAAAGCAGAAATCGAAGGCGAAATGGGAGATTCCCATATGGGATTACAAGCTCGCTTAATGAGTCAAAAAATCGCTTAGGCTCCGTATGTTAGTAATAACATATTGAAACCTTGTGAACCTCATGTGTATAAAGAGGGTGTGTTTACTTTAAAAAAAGTGAATGCTAACGGTAGAAGTTATATAAGGAGCTTTGCTCTCGAATACGCTTCGTAAGAGACTCTACGGTCCAAAAATGGATAGCAGAGAATACCGTGCTAAGTTCGTTTTAAAAACGAAAAAGTGTAACGACTATCCAATTGGACGTGAAATTCGTCATCAGGAGTACGGCTTGCTGACACGGCGAGTGGGTGAGAACCCCTTAAATGGAAGCGCTAGGCTCCGTTATGTCCAAAACATAACGGATGAAGAGATAGTCTGTTTATTAACGAAAGTTAATTGGAAAAACGCAAGCGATGCGTAAAATCACAGGTGCATTAAACAAATCAAACTGTATTGGAATTTTTATCAACCAAGTACGTGAGAAAATTGGAGTTATGTTTGGAAATCCCGAGACAACAACTGGTAAAACGATTGCCGTCTAATAAAGAAATTTATTAGATTATGAGTGGGGAAAATCGGTGAAAGCTAAATCATAAAAAATGACATGCTAATACCGAGGTAAATAAAGAAATTAAAAAGTCTTTATCACCGTAACGCATAGGTTCTGAAACTGTTTTTTAAGCAGAATATAATGAACCCAAGAGTCCCCGCCACCTAACGCTGCTTGCTATGGTGAAAATGTATGCTTATCCAGAGATGAATGAACATCTCATTATGCGGCGAAAGCCCTGGGAGTAATCGGATAAAAAACCGATGAAATAAAAGATTGGGTCGTGCTCTTAAGTTCGCAGCGACAATGCGTGTAGAAGTTCGTCGTTCAACTCAAATTAAAAACACAAAAACAAATGAAGTATCGGGTAACAAAACGAAAATTAAAATCGTGAAAAACAAAGTTGCTCCACCGTTCCGTGAAGTAGAAGTTGACATCATGTATGGTGAAGGTATTTCATATGAGGGAGATCTTTTAGAACTAGGTTCATCTGATCGTTACAATGTAATCGAAAAGTCAGGTTCTTGGTACTCTTATAAAGGAGACAAGATCGGACAAGGTAAAGAGAATGCAAAAGTATTCTTAAAAGAAAATCCTCATATCGCAAAAGAAATGGATGTAAAAATTCGTGAAATTGAAGCACAATTAACAGGAAAAGGCGAACCTGCACCTATCGTTCCTGAAACAGCTTCAGAAGACGAAGAAGAATAAGAAAAAGGCAAAGCCTTTTTCTTATTGATTAAAATCCTTAGTCATAAGGTTGGAGCGGAAGAAAAAAGACGAGTGCATATAGCACTCGTCTTTTTTTATTTTTTAAGCAGAGTAAAATATTTTTCAGAAACAACACATAGCTATAGATTCTCTGCTGCTTTTTACATATAATTATTATTGAGGTGAATTTAAATGGCTAATCAGTTCGTTTCTTGGACTAAAGAAGAAGATAAAATGTTGGAGGAATTTTATAATAAGATTACAATGGAAGAAATGTTATCAAAATTACCAAGTAGAAGTAAAAAAAGTATTACAACGCGTGCATATCGTTTGAATTTGACAAAAAAAGAAGGTTGGACAGATGAACAAATAGAATTTTTGAAAAAAAATTACATGAAAAAAAGTTATTATAAAATCGGAAAAATTCTTGATAAAGGAACATCTTCCGTTCAAGCAAAAGCTAAAGAATTAAAATTAAAAAAAGCAAAAAGCACTCCTTGGAGTGATGAAGAAATAAAAATATTAAAAGATAACTTTGACGAGTTAACTTATGATGAAATTCAAGAATTGATGCCTCATCGTACTATACCTGCAATTTATAATAAGGCGTACGCATTGAATTTAACATCAGAAGACGAACGTTATCAAAAATTAAAATTTAATCAACGGCAATTTATTATTCATAATTGTGATAAAATGTCGGATTCAGAATTGGCAGAAAAATTTGGAGTTTCTATCAGCGCTGTAGAAGATGTTCGAAAAAAAGCAGGCATTAGAAAAACTGCTGCTGGAGGTTCTCGAACAATGACAAAGCCCGAAAGAATTATATCCAATTTATTAGAAGGAATGAATGTTGATAATGAGTTTAATTTGCTAACAGAGGGATATTATCCAGATTTCACTGTGGGAACTAAAAAAGTTATCGAAGTTCAAGGTGATTATTTTCATTGCAATCCTAAACTTTATCCGAATGGACCCAACGCTTCCCAAATTGATTATATTGTGCAAGATTACTATAAAAAATGTTTTTATTATGGCAACGGCTATAAGGTTTTATATCTTTGGGAAGATGATATCCTTAACAATTTAGAACAAGTAAAAAATGATTTAAAAGATTTTATTTTAAAGGATAAGTCCAATATATCTCATTAAATTTTACAAACAAAATCATGTAACAAAAAAAACTAAGTGATAAGCACTTAGTTTTTTCGTGGTATAATAGGTAAAACATGGAAAGGAGAACGAACATGGAATTAGGAGAGTATTTAGACGAGCGTTTCAACATGGAAGAATATTATTTTGGTAAACCTGAAAAAACAGTAAATCCAGCAATTTCTTTTATAACCTATTATTTATTTCAAAAAAGCGATCATTTAGAAGTGGGCTATATTGATATCATTTCAGAAAGCCATTCTATCGATGTGCGTGTTATCTTAGCAGCAGACATCATGACGGAGCATCCTTCTTTATTAAATGATTTACGCCAATTAGCAAAAACCTTTTATTTTGAAAAGTCGAAAGAACGTATTCGATTAACAAATGGCGCAAAACAATTCTTTTTTACTTAAAAAGGGGTGTAAAAATATGGAATTAATTGAATATTTAAATCAAGAATTAGATCTTGAATTGTATTATTTAGAACTATCCGATCTGAATCCATTCAACTTATATCCTTTTACTCGTATTGATATTTGTTCTTTTCATAAACATCGTGTAGTTGGCTCTATTGAAGTATTTTCGGATTTAGATGAAGACGGAATTGATGAAGTAGCTGTTCATTTTGAATTAACCATTGGTATTATCAAATATCCTATTTTATCAAAAGAAATTCCGTTATTAATTGAAAAATTTTATTACGAAAAATCCATCGATCGTATTCGATTTTTACAAAAAACAAAAACACTACGTCTTATTTAATAAGAAAGGATGAACATATTGAGTTTACAACAGTTTTTAAATACTCATTTCTCAGATGAAAATATCACATTAAAAGGTCCTTACCACAGTCGATTCAAAAATCTTGTTTCTGCAAAATATTACTTTATTGACAAAAATTCAAAATACGAAGTGGGATTTTTAAATGTTCACCAAGGAAAAGATAAAATAAAAGTAGATATTTCGTTTTATCAGGCTATGCCTAATCGTTTTGATATTTCAAAGAATTTAAGGAATTTAATTAAAACGTATTATTATAAAAAATCTGTTGAGCGAATTCGTTTGTTAAACGGTACATCAAAGTTAGTATTTGATTTTTAAAAGATGCCATTTGGCATCTTTTTTTACACATTTTATTTTTTATGATTATAATCAATTTATAAAAAAAGAGATAGGCGGGATTTAATATGAAAAAAGTATTAATTACAGGAATCATTTTAACAAGTTTATTCTCAGGTTGTTCATCGACAGAAACGGATGCTTCTTCTAAAAATACTCAATCTGATCCAGGGCAAACATTAGAAGATTTTAGCGATATGTCTGTTACTAAATTCTATCAAGAAGGTACGGGTAAATTAATTTATTCAATGGATGGAACAAAAACAAGTTCTTCTGTTATGATCGATAGTGATGGAATGGAAGAAATTTCAGAAGATTTTTTGGAAAAAATCGAAGTTGTTGAAAATGACGAATTAATGATAACTACTGGTATTTACAAAGATAAAGATAATGGAAATATTATTGTTTTAACAGACGGAGTTTCATCAGGAAGCCTCGATGTACAAAAACCAAACGAAGATATTCAATAAATAAAGAAGATGCTTTTTAGCATCTTTTTTGTTAGAATTGATTTATACATTTAATAAAAAAGGAGATCTGAAAATATGGAACTATATGATTTCTTGAAAGAACATTTTTCATTTAAATCTTATTTTTTTCAACCTTCGTTTCCATCGCATTATTTAACAGATCGTATTATTTTTCCTTTATACACGGGCATTTCAAACATAAGCGCTGGATTTATTCAACTGTTTATTGATTCGAAAAAAATAAGAGCATCCATTGTTTTACGAGATACGCTCGATTCTCAAGAAGAACTTACAGAGCTTCTTACTTCATTATTAGAACGTTATTTCCGCGAATATTCATTATACCGTATTCGTCTTTTAAATCATTCCATGATTTTAGAAATCGATTAAGAAAGGACTTACTATAATGAAATTAAATGACTATTTCAACGCACATATTAATAATCCGAATTTTTCATTGCTTCCCGCACAGCCTTATATTGACGGAAACGATCGACGGACATCGCTTTTTAT
>Ga0209463_1000024_pt1:5000-134357 | contig 134357 bp, 61 predicted proteins | sample AgamicMgSfrz_FD_187169 | JGI IMG/M metagenome (GOLD analysis project Ga0209463, IMG submission 187169) | Agave microbial communities from Guanajuato, Mexico - Mg.Sf.rz (SPAdes) (version 2) | ecosystem: Host-associated > Plants > Phyllosphere > Phylloplane/Leaf | place: Guanajuato... | reverse complement strand
TAGAAGGGGCACCCCTTTCATTCCTGCTTGGCGCTCTAACATTACCAACACTGACCACTGAATAAGGAAGACCTACCACCCACACAGCAAACCAACGCTCCCCTTTTAGTTCGGAAAGAAGAAGGGTTGCTTTAGGGTGAAAGACTATGCCTTCAAGGGGGCCAAAAGGACCAGAAAAAGGAGCGGGAAGGCATGGTCACAAGACCCCGCTTTGAGCCATCGAAGACCAGATGATGGGTTACGAAGATATACAAGGAAAGAGACGCTCTGGAATACCAGTCAGTTAATCAGGGGTTACGCCCAGAAAAGGCGGCCCTTTCATTTCAGAATGAAGCCTTACAGACGAACTATAGAAGGAGACAAGCTTCAGCCTTTCCAGAGTGAGCACCATACATTACTGTAGCACACACAGGTCCCCAAAGATAAAGGCTTTCGTCCTTCCTGAATATTATGGGAACTTTCTTCTATTACTATTAATTTTATTGTTTTCGAAATGCCGATTTTCCTGTCTGCGCTAAGGCGATAAGGAAAAAGAGAGGGGCCCTTAGTATGTGACAAAAAAGGCAAAGCTGCAGGAGAGACCTCGCTTTCTTATGGATGCTCCACGAAGATCCAAAGCAAAGGAAGAGCGAGCTCTGATTCCCAGTTCGTTAATCAATAGAAGATACCCACGGGTTACTTCCTTTCTACACAGGAACGAGTTGACCAGACCATTCAACATCCGAAGGACTCTACGACCGATGCCTGATTCATTGCTCGCTCACGACCCCTTAAAGTTTGCACTCCCTCTCTTTCCTCCTTGTGCTATTCGCGCTATCATACTCCTCATACCATATAGCGATGACTCGGGTCGACCTATTGAGTTGAGATACGGAATTTTCCCTACTAAGCTGCTCATTTCACACAAACCCTGTCTACGAAGCAAGGGAATCCGTATTCATTGCCTGAGGTGAACGGACGCTTAAGGAAGGGCTACTTCTTTATGAACATAATTACCTAGTCCAATCACATGTATAGTTGTCGTAGGAATCTTTCTTCTAAGGAGAAATGATTATGAACTGCCAAGGTCCTCCTTCCCCGGCACAAAAACTGTTCAGGAAGTGAATGAAGCAGAAATAGAAACATTAGTCTTGGAGTTAGCCTCAGACTAAGAAGCTGCTAGGTTCATCCCTTCACCCTAAAAGAAAGGGGAAGAATTCGTATCCTTAGTCAAACTCGAACGGAAATACCTGTCGCCGAGGAAGAAGAGACTTTATAGAGGAATAGGAATAAGAGCTGATGAAATTCATGCTTGTGCGGAAACTTACCCTCACCTATTGTACGCCCAGATGGAAAGTCATGCTCAACCTCTGGCGGCCACTTTCCTTAAGGGGGATACAACACTCAGTCGACACCTTTAGAGTGTGGGGAGCTTTTGACGGATACGGATAAGGGCACTCTACCCCTGGAGTGCTTGGCTACCCCGTTAAGATTGAACTTCCACCAAATCCTTATTGTGTGTTCAACCACAGGTTTGGAACCCAATCGTCTGATCCTCTTCCAGTAGAAACTGAGCTGGCTGAAGCTGAACCAGAGCCTACTGAGGAGGGAAAGTCAAACCCTTCGCACGCCCTATGACGCCTAGCAGCTAGTTTCAGGAAACAACTGGCCCGCCATCCAATACCTATTCTGCCCTCGAAAGACCTATTCAATACCTATGAGAAGCCCTATACATACCATAACATAGGATAGCATCTAAAAGTAATAAGACTAGGTAATCTTCCTCAGAACATCCATCACCGGCTTTAGGGCCCTTTGAGCCACATAGTTCCCAATGGCACCGCCTCTTACCCCCGCCCTCGATCACTTGGGCCAACCTCCCATAATCCTCTTGAAAGGGCTCAAAGATGGATTGCTGGATCTCATCCTCAAAGTAGAAATCTTGGAGGTTTCCCATAAAGGAAACGCCCAAGGCGCAACTATAGAATGGATCCCATCTATCAGACCAGTCAAACAGGGGTGAAAGATCAGTACCTTTCCCAAGACAAGACCACCTAAATGGTGAATCCTGAAAAGGGTAAATGACCCTTGACCGCCATAGGAAAAGGGGAGCCCTTAAGGGAGTCCCATAATCTACTCCAACAAAAGTCACGGCATGGAAGATGGAACAAAAATTCACTCGCTTTCGAGAACTAAGATTTACAGCTTATTCTCCGTTCGGCGAATGTTCTTCCAGGGAATTCAACTCTTCTTTCATAGATTGGCGATTGTGAAAAAGAGACATTGAGTTGATATATCCTTCCTAACATTCTTCTATGGCTATTTCCGATCGGATCTTGCCAAGAATACGCTCTTGTTTCAATGTCATTATCTTCCCTTCCTCCAAGACAAAGGAGTAGCGGGGAAACTGACTAACTAGAGTCTATAGCTCCTCTAGGGCCCAATAGACTGAATTAGTCCTTCTACCCTGCCAAGGCGCAAAGCGCTAGTTGAGCTAGGAGTTTCAAGCGCTAAGTCCTTTCCTTCGGGAAGTCATTCCAGGCAAGAAAGCCAGGAGCAAAGCAAGTCAATCAAAGGGTAGCAAGCCAGTTCCCTCCCATCGGTCCTATTCCTGTCTCCTTTCTGAAGAAAGCCCTTCTCTTTCTTTGGGAATGAATCGGGGTATGAACTCCTAAATCATTTGGTTGTTCGACTTGCCTTCCTCAGGATTAGCCTTCTTGGATGAATGCCGGGGAGTGTGAAGGGGGACAGGAAGCAACAAGATAGGATACATCGGTGTAAATGATTTCTATATGAACCATTCTTTTTAGTTTTCTAATGAAAAATCTTCGACGGTTCCATTTCCAGAGTAATTTAAGCGCACAATTGGGTTCACCCTGACATCCTCCAATGCCAACCGGAGTGAACCTGCGGAGAGTGGCCCAGTAATCTTCTCCATCAGGGTAGCCGCAGTGAGATAGAGTGGTGAAGCTAGGTTCCGAATGAAAACAGAGCGAGCAGTGGAGGCAAAAGGTATGACATTGGAAGCTGCTTCATTGCCGATTGCTTCGATCCAGAATAAGGCGAAGAAGAGGCTAAAATAATTCTTTCAACACTTGCATAGACAGCCACTTGTTTATTCACAGGATTTTAATAATTGAGCAGATCGGCTGCACTATGCCTCCTCCCCGAACCATCAAAAGTAGAGCCACCAATCTTTGTGCCTACCAAACTAAACCCGTTATAGGGATCAACACCAGCCTCCAACAAACCATCCCTAACCGATGATTGCCAGTTCCTAAGCTCCGGCCTAAACACAACTGCCTTCTCAACCCACCCACTCGTATGACTTGTTCACAACTCTCATATCCCAATTGACACCCAATTTATGATAGAATTCCTGGTCTGCTCTGTTGTAAAAACCGGCATTTATGGTACTGTTGTCACCAGCCCTCTGGCCTTGGGAAGGCCACCTCCTACAATAGGTCATTGAAGGCGAAAATCCGACGGATCAACCGTTACGGGACAGAATCTTAAAAAAAAAATTATGGTTGATCTCAATCTTTCTTCGCATCGAAGAATAGAACTATAAGGGAAGGATACTACACGGAACAAAAAGAATCTCTCAATTCTGTTTAGGTGTTGAATATTGATTCGCTTCGACTCAAGGCAGGCAGGCATAACACGAACCCCTGCTTTGGCTCGGAGGAGGTCGGCCTTTGAGCCCGTATTGGAAGGGGATCTTGGTGGATTTTATTATCAAAGAAACCCCAGGAGTTACGTCTTATTCCCGAGGAGATGTTTGATCTCCCTAGTTTAAGGACTTCTTGTAAGGGCCCCTTATTTATGGAATGGGTAATGGGTTAAAGGATGGCTTAGGTACTGCAGTTGGTTTGGAATTAGACTACCAACATATCAGACATCAAAGACAAGACAGAATCCAAGTCCAAGACTGGAGTGATAATGCTAGAGAACGTATCCTTACTTACCTTCTTGGCAAGTCAAACAACCTTTGCCAAGGTTCCGAAGGAAAGATAGATCTGAACTAACACAATCACTATAATCATCCCTCTTGTATATAAGTTTTCGATGAAAAGAGGGGATTATCCTAGGATACCCCGAGCGTGTCAGAAAGAAAATGACGAGTCTGAAAGGCATCGCCAATCTCAGAGAGACATTCTTCACTACCTAGGATAACTTGGTAATCACTATTCCATTCTCTTCCCTTTATCCCCATGAATAGTCATGATTTAACATCATTTTTCTTACAGGATGCCGCTGTGAAATGGAAGGCGCAGGTATGACGTCTGGAGGCAGCCTTAAAGTAAAGAGGCACAGACTCACATTTCGGTATGATTCTATCCATTCGGCTTTATTTCTATAACATCAACTTGCCTTAAAGTTTTCCCTTTCAGGTTGCATTGCCAACGTCCTCCATTGAGCTCTCCGTCACCATTCGTTAAAACGGCTTGAGGCTAATCTACTGATATTCGAGTGCTTTAGTTTCACTCATCTTATGCCTTTGGCCCAGTTGTTTGATAATCGATAGTTGCTGTCGGATTTCTTTTATCAGCTTGAAAACTTGTTAGCCTTAGGGCTGTAATTGGATTAAGTGAACTCCCTCTCCCTATTCTAGTATTCCTCCAAGGAAAGTCTATTAGACTACTTATAGTATACAAGCCCGAAAGAGGTAGAAGGAAAGGAAACTCCCACTTATACTCCATGGGCAGGGGAATCAAATAGAGCTCCTTCTTCAGAAGCAGGGACTTACCCTAAGACTGAAACTTTTGATCTTTCCCTGGGGAGTCATCCGATGAATTGATTGCTTTCCTTTGGGGTTCCTTCACTCAAGTGAGTGAAGTTAGCCTAGAGGGGAAGAATGGGTAACTAGAAGATCTAGAAAGACTGAGCCTTAGCATGCAGGGGTAAGCTATTTCATCACAAGAAAGCTAGCTCTATGCTAGGCTCTCCCGGAATCGCTTTCAGGCAATCACATTCTATTCAGATAGAAAATTACACCATGAATTGCGGTACAAGAGATCTAGTAAGAGCTTAGACTTGACTAAAGGGATTTTATTCATTCAGTCTCTTTCTCCTAACGGTTCGTTAGGCATAGTTTTTGACTTTCCTCCCATCGATCTATTCTATTGAGTTGCCTACCCTCGGGTCATGAGCTGCCTTAAGCCCTACAGTTTATTCGCTAGCCGTTGTTGGGATCTTCTCCGCTGCTATTGCTCTCGAATCAGCTATTAAGTAGCCGCTCTTATTAGTGCCTACTGGATTGACTGCTTTGACTCTTCCTTCCTCTCCTTTTAGTCGAGCTGCTACGCTCCTCAAAGGGCTAGTTCTCACTCTGTTTTGGGGACCCCCAAGACTGTCTTTCCCTGTGTTTCCTAGTCGATAGGTCCAATCTCATCTGCTAGCGCTTCTTCGTTGCTTGGTCGGGACACATTCATCGATTTCTTTTAATTCTTCCTGGGCTTGCAAGTGACTTACTGCTTTTGGCCGTTCTTGCTGTCTTAAGTCGTCCTCTTTTCTTTAGAAGCTGTTAATTGATTTCGTGCCTGCCCTAAGGCTAAGGGGAGAACTGCATGTCCTACTAGTCGGATAGAAGCCTACCTTGTTCATATCGAGCCGGACAGGAGAGACACTCTTGAAAGTTAATAGAAGCAATTCCTTTTATAAGCTTTAAAATAGGCGCAGTAAGTAAATCCATTCAAATAGATAGGGGAGTTCCGAACCAGCAGCAAGCCCTTTCTAATGTCCTAGGCGAAGGCAGTGCAGGTGAAAGCCCAATAGATCCCATTTTTTTTATCGCTCCACATAGCTCACGACCCGGCATTTTCGACTTAGACCCCACCTCTTAAATTATAAGCCCCTACACCTAAGGTCCCAATCCGGACAAACAGTACTTTTTACTGGTGACATCGTTGATTGGTAAGATTCATAGTCGAGAATTTCTTTTTGCTGCTTCCGGCTTTCGCTTCACGCCAAGCAGTTTCTTTCCCTTACACTGAAGCATATGTAGTAGTTTCTTTTGCGGAATGATTTCGTAAGAAAAAAGAAAAGGTTGATCCATAGCAATCAGCGATGTCCCGATCATAGCGTAAGCTGAAAAGCGTCAAGATTGAATAGGTATAGACTACTCGTCCTTAGATAGCTCACTGTCAAAATCAGCCCTGATTGTAGGACTTCGACCTTGGTATAGACAGATCAAGGGGCCAATTAATTCTCCAGATAAGTTGGGAGCTGAAGGGACTACGACATTCTCCTAATACACCCAATGCTTCTCTCCGGGAATCCCAAGGTCTTAGCAGAGGCAGTCAAGGCGTTATACCATAGATAACAGAAACCACTAGATGCCAGCTCATGGCTCGCCATAGATGCTATATAACCTAGCTAAACAGTATTAGCTGTTGGGATCAGAGAGAATAGCGGCTATAGATCAGAGGAAAGCAAGCAAACTCATACTAATGGGGGAAAACTCTAAGTTAGACTTCAAAAAAGAACTAAGAGCGCAGTAAGAGAAGTTAAGCTACCAGCCTGACCCGGCTATCGTTTTCTCTACCCACGCCTAGAAAGAAATAAAAAGAGAGCTACATCCCTATAGAGATCATACTATTCTGGTACACTAAAATCCGTCAAAAAGAGAGTATGCCAGAATGGTCTGATACTCTATGACGCTTCTATATACTAGAAAGGATACTAGAAAGGGACGCCCTTATCCCAATCCCACTACCAGTGCAGGAAGGAAGGAAATTACTGATTAGGGCTATCGAGGAAGAAAGACCTTTGGAAGAGGGGTTAAAGGATAAGCTTTCTCTTTCCTTCAAAGGCTACTTTGTTTATGGGAGCATACCTTGCCCCTCATCCGAAATCTATCTTGTAGATGCAGTATGATCAAATTGGATTAATGCGACTCTGTCATCATCCGTGCTTGAATGAAACTCAGATTGAAATTGTAATTTAGCGGATACATTGCTAAAGCTTTTTCTTGACCATGCCTCATATGCGGAACTTTCAGACCAATTTCAAGAAGAAAGGCTCAAGGAGGAGATGCTTCACTTTCATTCTATCGCTCGTTAGGAACCAGCCAGTACTGGCGTTAGGTAGAGTGGTGTCCGCCTGGAATTCATAAGATTCTATAGCTATAGTAGCGCCAATATCCTCTGTGATTTCACTTTCTCTTCTATATATAGATTCTATGATGGCTATGTTGGCGTGACGAAAACGTGCTATTTTCAAATCGATTGATAGAAGCTCTGAAAAGAGCAATCAATAATGTCGGTAATGGTCCATGATCCAATTGAGTCTTGCCTCATTGAGTCAACTTTGAGTCTAAATCATGGAATGCCCATCTGCTAAAGAACAGAGGTTATCAGCTGGCCCAAACCAAAGGAAGGTACATAGTGAGGCCCAGTAATAGCTCTCCCCCGTAAACAAAAAACAAAGAGGTCCACAAAAACCTTTTTGAAACCTTAATAAGGTTAGCAGAATATAGAATGACCTTTATGTGGTCGAGCACCTCCTCGAATAAAGATAGCCCACATAGAAGTCTTCGTGCCGGTCGTGGAAAAGCAAATAGGCGGCCGCTTCAAACTAAGACCAACATTCGATTCGAAAGGTAGTAACAAGATAAAGTTCCCGATCCGCGTCGTATCGGTACGCTGTGGCTTTGAATCAGGCCGGAAGTTAGTGGTTTTATTTTAGACCTCGGGATCCACTTGTCCTACATAGAAAAAAAAGAATGTGCCGAAGAGGAGACCAACCAAGGTCAAACAATCAGCCTCCTTACCTCGACGAAGGAATCAGTTAGATATTCTATAGTTACTCCTGCACAAGCTTCAGATCTGATTGAGGAGCGCTGGGAGGAATAGATAGGGGGATGCCTTGAAGATCACTTAACCAGTGCTTTAAGGACTTAGGTAGATTATTGTAACCTGATTTGATCCACGGCGGAGTTACCATAATAGTGGTTGGCCGGGTTAGCGTCAGGAACACAACCGTTAGATTACGTTATTTTTGATTTATGAATAAAAGGAATAAGATGCTTGTACGCACATTTTATTTGCTGACTCCATTGACCCCGACTGTGTCTAGATCAGGTTTCCAGTTTAGCGGTGTTAGCTTTGTCTTGCTCCGACCTAACGGGAAGACCGATCACAGAAACTATTGGAAAGGCTAGTTGAAAGAAAAAGAAAGAGCCCTCTGGTGATCGAGTTTCCAAAGACAAGGAGTTATGTCATTCATCCTTCTGACATGAGCGAAGCGATTGATACGACAAAGAGACTGATTCTCTGTGATAGTCAGAGTTCCCACTAAATCAAAAGTATGCTAGCCTGATAGCAGAAGCTGGGTCATTCACTTCCCTCCTCAGGTTATGCAGGTCTAACTCCATAATTTAACCAACTCATTCTCATTACATGATTGTCATCACAAATCATCATGGGCCAAGGGCTTGCTTTTTACGTCAAAAGCACTCTTTCCATAAATGGAAATTCAAACGTCTGAAAAGAAGGGGTTACAGGTAAGGTAGATAAATCATCCGATCAGGGGAAAAGAGCCGTATGACAATGAGGTAATTTACGTAGCAAAAAACGATTGTCAAAGCAAGCTGCTTTTTCCATACCTGGATACTAATAAAGGAAAACATCTGCCATAAACCCCGAGAGATAATGAAGATGGAACAGCAGGTCCTGAACACTTTGATGTAATTTTGAATCAAATTTATCCGTTTGATCGTTACAAGCCTATTATCCTATTATGAAGCACAGGAAAGACTTGACCTTGCTCGTACCTTGGAGCTTCCAGATTGGATTCCAACCAGAATAAAGTGCACACTTTTGTTTTGGAGTTTGACACCAGTAGGCTGAGTTGGCCGTGAATGAACCATTTGAGGAATGGGAAATGGATCTTGGAATGGATCAATGCCCCGATCATAAACAACAGAATAAGAGCGACTCTTATCTATCATTCGGAATCTTCCTTCCTCCCTGGATCCTGTGCCTGTTGGTTTTTTAGTTGCTCTGAACTTTAGTCTCGGAAGAGAAGTGGGGTCGGCCAGGCAAAAGGTCATTTCGTTTTGATTGAACGAAACCGAACCCAAGGGTAAAGACAGACTCACGAGCAACTACCCTTAGTTCACTGAACTACCATAAAAGAAGCCCTACCAGCTAACTACTCTTTGAAAGAATCTGAAAAGTGAAGCGATGCGGCAGATTCATGACCAAACAAGAGCTCCTAAGCTAAGACCGCTTCTTCTCTACATATGATAATGAAGAAAGAAGCGAGAAAACGGAAAGCGCGCCATAAAGCCAAAGAGCCGTAGCTTGCTTCCAGTGAGCTGTATTAAAAACTATAAATACGGTTCGCCCCGCGGAAATAGCAGTGTTTGAACAAGAGCAGAAAGCAAGTCTAATCCCCTCAGAGACCTAAGCTCTCCTTGAATGAGTTAAACCATTCATCCCCCTTATAGGGATAAGGATAATCTAATCATAGAACCACAGGCAATCACGATCAAATTTCCATACGCCCGTCTCTCTCTACCATGAGGTCTCACTTCGAAGATAAAGGGCTAACAGACCCACTCATTTAAGTAAGAGAGAGTTATATTGGTAAGGCGATCGTGATAGTGGTAAACTCAAGGAAAGACCACAACATCCGTCAGTTCATCCTGCCTACCTTTTCCCTAAACGATAATTATACAAACACAAATGAATAATCTATTTAGATTAAACCAGGGGTCGGGCCGGAAGAAGCGTTGAACTAGCTTGAAGTCAGGTATTTCACTCCTAGCTTACGAGAGTTGCTTGCCGGGAAGTAAAGATTGAAAGAGTTTCGAAAGCTGCTCTATAGTTATTAACAAGAGTACTCATCAGCCGCCTCACAGGCATAAGAACTAACCCCAAAAACCACCTCACCTTACCCTTCAGGGAGCACTCCATCATGGAAATACCCTTCTATCGGCCCTAAAAGCATGGAAACCGGATGCCGCTCTTCTGTTAGCCGTTGTTTGCTTCATCGTTTTTCAGTAGCCTTTGCTTGGTTAATGCTTCGGTCCCGCTTTACTTACCTTGATTACTTGACTATAAGGTGCTCTTTTTATTATTAGCACGATAGGCGGGTAATCCCTTCTGTTATGAGTGAATCTCGTAGGCTTTTTTCTTTCGTAGGCCTATTTTCTGTAAGCGGAAGTCCTGTTAAAGCGCTCCTCGGAAGTACTACTACCAGTCAAAACTCTCGCTAATAAGGCTTTTGAAGGCTTTCCGTTCGATGGAATCCTGTCCTTCCTTTTAGAGATAGGAAAGCGATTCCCTTCCAGTGCTTTCTAGTAAACTCTTCTCTGAAAGTACTTTCCTTTTCCTTCTCTTTTGTCAAGCAAGGAATAACCAGCCTAGTGACTGTCCAAGTCCCTACACTTAGAATGTCCAAGTGACAGGCCAGAATAGTCAGTGCCACCACTGTACAAGGAATTACCAAATCCCACAGCCTGCTGTGCCAGTGAAAGGAAGACTTGACCAACTACTTGACACTATATTACAGAGAATTTCTATGCCATTATGAAACCCTCTTTTAGACGTAGACCAGACCTTTGAAACAATAGATTCCACCTTCGTGGTTGAGGTTGCCCAGTAGTTAGAGAACCGAAAAGACTTTGATCCCGTGAGTACGAAAGTGAAAATTTTATAGCGTGGTCGGAAATACCTGAGCTGATGTAACAGGTGTTACTGGCCTGAAAGACCTTAAGCCATTCAACGTTTACAAGCACTCTATCTAGCCGGCAGAAAATTAGGTCCTCTTCATCTTGATGGTTACTCCAAGATATACAATTTCCTGATGCTTGGCAATCGACAAGTCTACAATCATCAAAGCAAGAATTGACATCAAGCCAGCCACGAGAGATAAATGCAATTACCACCTACCACCTACCTTTTCCGCCTGATAGCGGACGGTGTTAAAATCTCCAAGCACCACATTCGACCCACCAGAAATAAGTTCCCTTCACTGCTCTTAGAGGTATTTTTATACGGCATGTGTATTGGAATTTTTTTAGCGCCTCCAGAGTCCCCAGCATGAATCTTTAACTATATTTATCTTGGCTGAAGCAGAAACTAACCTCCTGGCACCAATCTCTGCGTTTTCCTCCCCCGAGGATTGGAACCATTTCAACCTATCTTGTGCTCGCCCCTTACCTGCTGCTGAGTCTGTTGATTAAGATGTGGATATTGCAGACTTCGGGCTTCTTTCTATACCTTTCTCTTCGTCTTGTAATCAAACCTCTAGTCTTTCAGCTCCTCACTAAAAAGACTAATGCTCCTCCTCTATCTGCCATGCAACTAGCCTCGGTACACAAGCGCTTAGCCCGATAAGCTCAGGCAAAGGCAGGGATTGGAAATTACAACAAGAAGGTACGTCTTGCGCCTTCACCATCCATTTCGGAACCAAAACTACCTTAGAGGACAGGTCCTGGAAAAGAGCGATCCCTTCTTTCATTTTCAGCCATCGACATTGTGCGAATTTCACGATCGGCCCACGCGTCTCAAAGCATGTGTGAGACCATAACCATTTGGTACGTAAGTACTCTATTCTCCGTGACATTGGCAAATTCCGTCTTCCTCTTGCTCTCAGTTCTGGGGGCTTGAACTTGGCTCAGTCCAGCACACATCATGGTACCGATAGGAGTCCGTCAATTCTACTTTTTCATCATTCTGAGTCCCCGGCTGGTTTTATTCGCCATATAGCAGACGCTTAAAAGTCCCTTTATTTATACCATATTAGAGCATACCTTTTATGATTTTTATTTCCATTTATTCTCCTTCCATGGAACCTTATCTGCCTCTGCCTCAGTACCCGACTTTGATTTTGGTAAATCTGTATCCGCTGCTATCTCCCCAGAAGGGTATGGTCACAAAGAGGGGAAATAGAGTGTGCCTGTTATAAGGTCACACCGGACCCCTGGGGTCTCTTGAAAAGAGACAAGAGAGACAAGGACGACCCTTTTTTGGTTAGTGGAGTCCTTGGTGCTTTCCATGGACTATTAAGAGTGGAAAGGAAAGAGGGTATTAGCATCTCTTTTCATCGTGCCTTCCCCGGTGCCTTCTCGGACTATTAGATGTGGAAGGTAGAGGGGAAGGAGATATTAGGTATGGCCCCATGGTCCTATAATAATACCTTTCCTTGGTGCTTTCCCGGACTCTTATAGATACGGAAAGCTGATAGGAAATTGGTTATTAGTATTGACCTAAGGAATTCCCCATGCTCCAAGGGAGGGGGGCCGAAGGCACCCTGGGTACGGGGATTAAGAAGTGTTCGAGCCCTTGTATTTCGAGTTCCCCTGGTTCCAAGTACCTCTATCTAAACTCCTTTCGATGTCCCTGAAGTATTAAATCAAGGCCCCAGGGGCAGTTAAGGGTATCGGATGTGGAATATTTATAGTGGTAAGCCCGGAACTGTACGAGGGCCTTGACCGTAGGGAGAGGGGAGGTGTACGCTTTCCCCTCCTTCGGAGGTGTCCCGGAAAAGACATGACACATATAAGACCTTCCTTTGTATGGCCCTTGGGCAATGTTAAAGTACAACGAAGGCGGGAAGGCGGAACTGGAAGATCTACGGTTCCCCAAGGAGCCGAAGGCGCAAGGTGTCCAAGCACACCGTCCTATGGAAGGAAGAGATCCTCCTGTCAAGGTCTCAAGGAAGAGGGCAAAGAAGGAGTCAACGACTCCGAGGATCCAAGATCGGAAGACTCCTTCCCAAGGCCCATTCCTTCCGTAGGGCAGGAAGTCCCAAGGACTCCACTAAAAGAAAAGGAGTCAAAGACTCCCTCTCTCTATTACAGGAATAAGACCTTGGTTGAAGGACCCAAGGGTCGAAGAAAGACAAGAGCCGAAGGCTCCATACGCCTTTCCCCTGAGCGGGCTAGAACACTTGCTTGAGAAAGGCAGATCATAAAGGAGGGGCATATCCGATTGAAATAGAAGATGATCTTATACACGTCACGTAGGTCCATATCTTCGCCCCAGTCTTTTAGTACCCTATCCTATAGCCATACTCAATGAGATAGATGTAGCTTCAAATTTATTAGAGAAAGCTCGTTCCGCTACTAACCTGATAGTGGTTGCCTCTGTAAAAGAGTATTTTGAATTAGTCTCAATAGAAAGATAAGGGTCGAAATCATCATCTTAATAAGGTTAATAAGGGTTCGCTCCATTCCATGCTGTATATTCAACCTCTATGTCAATAGGGGCCTTGGGACTCTAAAAATGCTACTTCGTGAGCTGCGGTTCTAACTAAACCCTGGTACTATCCCTCTCCGCTGGAAAAAGTGCTATCTGAACCCGTTTCCCGAGGAGATCCGTTGAGACCTATCAATCGAATGTGAGGCCTACGGACTGTGGTTAATCCTCAGAATCCGCTTGGTCTTCGTCAAAAAACTCCGAGGCATTTCAGTTCTGAGTAGCCGAGCTGCACGAATCCACTTTATTCTCAACGGATTTCATACCCACACCCACCGACGGTCCAAGAGAAGCAGACCCTACTGTCTTAGCCGGATCAGCATGAATGGTTGCATCCTCAAAGTCGTCAGTCACAGCAGTAACCGTAGTACCCAGCTCTTGAGGATTGGGCGGCTTGAAGGACTTATCTTATAACAGTTACGTAACAACACCCTGGCTATTATAAAGCAACTAAATCGTTATACTCACACTAGGCCTCATGGGACGCTAAAAAGCCGAAGGCCTTGACAAAGGTAAGGCATGAATTTCACTTGTTTGAAGTGAACTTACCGTGTCGATAATGGGCTATTCCTCGCTAAGAAAAGAAGAGAAGGAAGGTGCGGAAGCCATTTGAACTCGGCTAGGTATGAGGAATGGAAGAAGCCAAAGTTTGAGGGATGTTGGATTGAACAAGGGATTCGCGTTCAATGGGATCTCTCGTTAATAGAGAAAGTCCGCTTTCGGTCAAGACACCGCTCTCTCCTCTCTCAGTTCAATTGCTATTCGCTAGTCAACTCATCTTAAAGCGCCTGATCCCTTGACTCTTCAGATTGACTTTCTTGACTTACTCTATCCGTTTCCTTTCTTTCATGTTTTAAGCCAAGGACTAATTCCATAATGGCAATACGTACAAGCCTATTAAATACAGAACCCATAATCAAAGATCAAAGTCTTTCTTTCAAATTAAAATGCCCCTAAGGACAGAGAAAGGCATGTGAACGTCTTCAACCAGACAGACATTTAGACCTGCGGCCGTCAGCGAGTTATGTTAGGTCAGCATTTTAAGTAAGCTCTGTACGCTAGAAGAGTCACTCGAGTTTTTGCCTGCCTCTCTGCTTCAGCATAAAAGAAGCTTTTCCAAGAGAAAAGGAGACATACGGAATACCCGACAATGAGATGTACCGATTGGATGGGGCTACAAAAGGAAGAAGAGTTCAAAGATCTTGGCATGAAACGTAACACTTCGCCCACTGCAACATAAGACGATAGGGGTATGTGACTAGACCTGCAAGACTCGCTTTGGGTTACTCCACTGAAAGGGCAACTAAAGGAAAGGGCATTCACCCGATCTATGACAACAAGGGATTGGACTCGAGCGAAGACTGTTAGGCATGGACTGCTAGCGGACTGGAAAGAAGGACTTGTTACATCCTCAAAAGAGTGAGAAGTACCTCAACGAATAGAGAAAAGTCAAGACAAGAAGAAAGTATCTCCGATTCCTTTCGGAGAGAAACCGATCAGGTTGACTTTCGACGTCGTGTCATCTCGTATTTTGTCTAGATCTTATCAATGGTTAGAAAAGATTTCAAGAAAACTCTTCCAGAGTGCTCTGGTCTTGCTATGGCTCTGGCGCCGAAAGGCCCCTCGAGTCCTCTGGTAGGATATAGTAATAAGACTGTAAGCGCATCTGAGCGCCTTTTTCCCGCGACAATATATGGACACTAAGGTAAGTTCCATAGCAACATGGATTAGGATGACTCTTCGGAATACTAAGCCCCGTAGGAATACTAGCAAATCCAATGTGACATGTATTAGAGGGCAAGGGCTATCTTGACTCTTTAGCCTGAGAGGGTGAATGGCCACAAGGGAACTGAGACAGGGTCCCTACTCCCGATGGGAGGCAGCAGTGAGGAATCTTCGGCAATGGGGAAACCCTGACCGAGCAATAGGACTAAAAAGGGAAGGAGGAAGGTGACGGCAGATAGGCAGGGATAGGAATCGTTTGGCTTGTTTCGGGTCAATCCCTTGGTTTCGGGGTCTTGTCAACATGGGAACTGCGCACACGTCTCATATCTCGTTGCTGGCTCTCCCCGAATCACCCACAGATTTTCATTGAAATTCCTGCTTTCTCGGACCAAGTGGAACTTTCTCCGTTATTGAGGTAATGAAAGCTAGTGTCATGGTCTTATGTCATCTGACGAGCCTAGTCTTCGTCTCGCCCTGCTTTGCTTCCACCTTTATATATATAGAGGGGGTACATTGAAAGGTCTTTAAAATGGATAATTGGTAGTTCTTCGCGCGCTAGGAAGTAGTACCAGCCTAAGACAAGTTGCCCCTTTCTATTCTTTTAATAAGATAAGGGTGATAGTAAAAACAAAACAATTCAGTTAAGGAGCCTAATGGAATAAAATAAAGAATCTTGGCTCCACTTAGGCAGGAAACATAATTCATAGTAATGCCCTTCCAAAGACAAAGAAGGTTGGTTAATCGCTTCATACTTAGCCCCTAACTCCTCAGAAGACCAAGCATCGGAAGCGTCGAAAGAGGAAGCCCTCTTGAGTGGATACGACCCCTCGGTAAGGGCCTGCCATAAGCAAGCACGAAAGAAAAGAAGGCAACCAGGAGAAGCAGCGAAGCTTCGTAGACAAGGCGGCTCGCTCAGTGCTTACGAACGAAAAAGTGTTTGTCGATTAGGTAGGGGATACCTAATCCACTGGAGGGCCTCTGAAAGGGGTTTCTAGTTGATCACTAACCTTGGCATTCCCCTTTCTTGCTCATTTCTGTTATTGACGTATGTATTTTGCAGCGCTGGACCATGGACTCTTAAAAGGCCTAATTAGGCCCTTAAGAAATCACCCACTTATTCCTGATTCAACCTTCGACGATCTTCGGGCATCTAAACTTAAGATTTAGTGGGGATGCTTTTTTTCGTCGAAACCCTTGCGATAAGGTAGCCGAAGTGCTTCCCACGTGTGACGTTCCCAAAAAGCCAAAGGGGTAAGGGAACAGACCGTCTTTTCAAAACTCTCGCGGACTTCTTCTATTTTCGCCTTAAGACGAGGAACCTTAGTAGAAGTGGGCAGCTGCTCGGTAATTCTCAGTCTTGGGATTTCGTCCTTGATGCTGGATATCATAGCATCGATGGCCTCCTTTTCTTGTCTGAGTTGCCTGATCCTCGAGCTTCTTGGCGGGGTAACGAATTCGAAGAAGACTCTCCGGCCTTTAATTCTTACCTCCCTTTCTTCCGACTTCAAAAGGCCTGATGGTGGAAAGCCCTTTTAGGGCTGCATACTCCAGATCTTCCATAAGGACGAAGTCGTAAAAGGCATAGTTTTGATCTTTGCAGACATGTACGCCTCGAACTAAGTGCGGAGTCTTGCGCTTAGAGCCATCCACACTATATGCCTGTTCTTGGCACGTCTCCCATCCCAATATCTGGCTGTTCCAAACAAGCATTCCATTTCAAAGGATGTGGCCGGGCTCCATCTCTATGGTTGACCAACTAAACCATCTATACTAATAGGTGAGGTTTACATGTTCGGTGAATCATGAATGCTAGGTTACGAAAGGTAAGGAAGCAGGTTGGTCATCCATTCGAAGGCCGGGCTTTGAAGGAAAAAACTCCAATACATTAGCAGATGGAAGTACCAAGGTGCGTCTGGTGGTATCGTATATAAGAGAACGGCTGCATTTACGAGTGATCCTTCCCTCTAATCATAAGAAAAGAAAGGCGGGCAGTTGGACATTTTATTATTTTATTTTTTTTTTTTAAGTAGAGCTAGGAGTTGACTTGAAGAGGTTCGTACTACTACTTATAAAAGAATACAGCACTACTTCCTTCGAAGAGGCCTATCCGGCTATAACATTTTCATCAGCAAAAAATGTGGAACATTGCTCTCGGATTTCTGAAGCAAGAAGGATTCATTTGCTTCTTACCTCTTTGACTAGAGGTATGCCCTTCTTTCTGCGTTTGCCGCCGTCTCTAATGTATATTATACAGATAGAATCTATTTTTTCTTAGCGCAATCAAGCTTTTTTTCTACTACAGAAAAAGCGGAAATTGGTCTTTATCGTAATATTTTATTATGAGACGAACCAGTGCCGATTTAAAAGCAAAACCACCTCACCTAACCAAGAACAAGAAGCAGATGAGTCCCTGCCCCCAGCGGCAGCAATACCTGAAGAAGCCCTAAATGCCATGAATTGAGCTTAACCCAATCAATAGGAGGAGGAATCCTCACTAGCGGTTGTTTGTTTAGGTGCCGTAGACTGCTTGTCTACGTTTCCATAACAGGGTGGCACTGCACCATAAGGATGAGAAGTCTGATTAACGCTAGCTTGTCAAAGTTTTGGCATGCTTTTTTTTGGCTCTCCATGGGAGCCTTGCCCTCTCTCTGAACATGGTCAGCAAGTGGAAAGTCTTCGAGTATCGTCGTCCTTCGATTGATAGATTCAGGATTCAGATAGATGAAGAGAAGGCCAACTTATATCGATCTGGTCATTCACCCGAAATTGAAATACCAGTTAGGAAGGCAAGACTATCAAAAGTCAGATTGAACTGGACTAAAAAGCTATTCGAAGAGGTGCGTCTTAGCTGATAAGGAAGTTCCTACAATTCATGCATGCGTTATATACCTTTTACAATTGAAAAGAAATATTGATATATTTTATTGGCACATTCTTATTTTATCAGTGAGGCAGAAGAAGATATGAATAAAGTGCAACATCAGCATAATCAGAAAGAGAGGCTTAGAAAGAGGCTTCAGCATCTTGAAAGTGTTCTCACTCCCATGTGCTACGGGCGATAGAAACTAAGCCATCGTGTACATTGATTGAAGACGAAACGACCTTTCAAGTTAAGAGTGTGAGAGCCTCTCTCCGTCAATCAAAGTGAGGTGAGCTGCTTCAAATAAACTACTTCTTGCATTTTCCCAGGATAAGTCAACGCTAATTAGGCCCAGTAAGAGGGCCTTCCTAAGATTGACAATTCCATCCGTCAATTCCGTGTAATGAGGTCGGAGGTTGGTCCTTCAATCGACCTTAGCTGCCTACTTTTTTTTTGAGGGCTAAGAGGGGAGAAGAGTATGTAGATAATTTAAGGGCAACTCCTTATTCTAATTAATAGTTTAAATTGAGCCTAGTGAATTGCCCATATCATGACTAGAAAGCTTTCCCGAGTTTCCCACGGGACTGATAAGCGGAAACTAACACAGCGCTATAAAGACAAATTTTTTCTCCGGGTGTCTTCATTCAAGGCGGAAAGACAAGAGATTCTCGAGTTCACAACCGGACTCTCCTCCCTTCGTGCGAATACGACACACTTTTATGCTCTTTCACCATTTAAGTGAAGCGAGAAATATCGTTATTAATTAGTTGGTTTTTTCTTTCTTCTGGACAGTCATTTAGTTATTGATCGAAGAAGCTTCGCCCATGTGCTCTACGAGAGTTGGGAGTACGGCAGCCTACCTAAGATCCGTGATGCACTGTTGAATTAGGATCGGAAAGAGTTCCAACTGAGCCGACTAGCGGATCTTGGACCAACCTTTAGATTTCTTTAATTTAATAGAATTTTGATATTGAATTTTCTTTGACCATCGATTCTCCAGAGGATGAAGGGTCCTCTCGTCAGGCACTTACAGTGAGTTTACAGCCAGCCCAATCCGCGTCTGAGTAAGCAGTCAATTTCAAAGGAGAATCCCGGTATAGTTGAAAGCCATAATCCGCCATTCTATGAGTATGCGCTTTCAAGATTGAAGATGGTGATTACGGGGCTGATGGAGATATTGCGAGGAGAGATTAACGGCAAATTGAATGTCAGGTCCTTGGAAAGATCTTGTTTCTGCCAACGATACGCCTGTCTTTCGAAGGATCCGAGAGAAATTATGATTTAAGAGAACTCCAATCTTGTTTGCTATGAAGAAGGGTGACAGCTGGTTTAGCCTCACTCATGTGATGACGCTCAATAAACTCGAGAATGTCTTTCTTTTGTGAGAGCATCAAACCAGAACTATTGGGTCTTATTTCGATGCCAAGAAAGTCGCAGAGATAACCTTTTTCTTTCATGGAGAATTCCGTTTGCATTGATGAGACTCTGAATGAGTTCGTTGCTGGACCCTTTTATGGCTATGTCGTCGACATAGAGTAAGAGAACAAGAGTGTGACGTAAAGGAATTTATTTTCTTATTAATAGGTATAGGATATCTTTTAGATTCTGCCTTCGATGGGGAAAGCCTCTTTTGATGGGGTTTTCTTGCTTTTTTCTTCAATGGAGTTCAAGTGATAAGGTGAGCAACCAAGTTATATAAGTCTCTTTTATTGAAAGCCAGCTACCGGGATTGAGTCAAAGTGGAAGTTGGAGGGGTTTTAGGTTGAGATAAAGTTATAGCCCCTACAGTTGGAGTCTTTCTGTCTTTGACTTCTTCCCCTTTATTTTAGCCTTCGCCTTCACCTCGACGAATAGGGATGTTACCCTGTTAATAAGGTAAGTCTTTCTTGTTGCAGAAGCAGTTTCGGGGTCATATTCATATAAGAAGTCTCCCACTATTGCCCTTCCTGCTAGTGCTATGCCCCCTTTTTACAGTGTATTATTACTTTCTAGGCCCAGTAGAAGGATAACTAGGGGGTCCCATATAGTAGTTATAGTTGTCCACCTTGTACCAGTGCTCGACCCCCCGAAAAATTAACTCGACTTTACACAAAAGCACGTGATAGGGAAAGCCTGTGTAAAAGAAGGCAGTTCAATCTTTTTCTTTTGCGCATATTACTTCTTTTCCATACTATTCTGAATTAGCATATTCCGAATAGGTTTGTAACCGTCTACTTCTTTTGAATCAAAGCAGACATTGAAAGAAAGGGCAAAAGAGGAAGAACATAGTTTTCGTATTGATTTTCTATACCCTCGTGCTAACAACGTGCTAACGATTCCTTCAGTTAAGGATTATCAGTAGAAAGACTAACTCTACCTTGTAGACCGTGGATAGTGGATACTAGTCCTAAGATGTCTATCGTGTTGAAGGCGTGGACATGTTGGAGTAGGGCTTTTCGTCAGGCTAAGGCAGATAAGAGGGCTTGGAACAGTACTTCCAATATAGAGTACTCTTACTGTGTCTAAGAGTTAGAAAAGTTATAATTATCATACCAGTTCTCACGTTGTTAATAAGTCTCATAGCAGTCAAAAGAGGGCTTAATAGATAGAGTGTCTAAGTCTGGAGTAACGGTAAGACCCTGACGGGCTATTCTTGCTATAAGGTTCCATAGGAAGATACCATTGTATGTTTTCCCATCCTTGCCCTACTCTAACCTGATATCACTTTCTACCATGGGTAAGTTCGCATACTCATAACTTGGTGACATACTCCTTTCCTTTTGGCATGTGGGTAAGTTTTAAACAGCCCTTTCTAATATGCTTTCTTTCTCAGGATCCTCTTTCTGCTAATGCTACTGGGGATGCCCTTGGTGGATTCGCACTTCTCTTGGTGGAAGGAAGAAGGGCTACGTCAAGCCTAGAAGGAAAAGAAATCCGGACTGGAGAACGAAGTGACTTACGGGATTAAATAAAGCGAGGGAAGGAATAGCACAACCGGGTTTCAGGCTGTGAAGAAGCCCTTGGCCCCAATTGGTCTAAGACTCACCAACATCTTACGATGAGACATCGGGCGACCCGGCAACAGTCAATAAATTGGTGAACCTATGAGAGACGCTTCTAATTCTTTTCTTTCTCCTGACACTCACTATCCTACCCGATCCTGCTAACAGGAAATTTTATGAAATAAGGGAACGACGGCTGTTGTTGAATCAACGACGAATGCAACCGGTACCCACGTCGCCACTAAAGCACTCGTAGCATACGTTCCATCCACATCCGGCCAGTTGAAGATCGATAAAATGTTCTTCAAAGCTTGCTAATAACCAAAAAATAATTGGACTAGTGTAAGGGAGTTCCTTTTCAAGCTAGCATTTTAGACCAATGCAATCTATCAGGCAAAGAAAAATGATTCTTGATCAAGGCGGGAAGTCTCATTTCCCAAGAAGTAAGTCAGGAAAAAGGGCTACGTATGGCTTTCGAGGACTACTGTAATATGCGTTCTTTGCAGTATTACTATAATGGGCTTCTAGAGAACGAATCTAATCTGATTTTTCTCCGGCAGTAGTTATTGAGCAGTTTTCTTTCTCAAGGCAATGAGCAAGTGGATTGAATCCAGCAGTTTTCTATGTTTAAGGGGTGCTTGCCGATCCATAAGCAGGCCTAAGGAGTGCCATATTATCCAGTTCCATTGGTTCTGACTTCCGATCGCTTTGAGTTTTAGTTTTCTTAGATGGCGGTCCAGGCGCAATAGAAAGCTAGCCTCTTTTCCAGAAGTGCTAAAGTTGCTTTTTTCTTAGGATAATTCTTCAGTGACTGCCTAGTGCCCTTTCCACCCGGAGCACATTTTGATTTTGAAAGAAAGTCCCAAGTGCCACTGCTGTCGCCGACTCTGATGCTGCTGTCTCGTAATATTCATTTGAAGCTAAGCCCGGGAAAGCGCTTTATAATCTTCTTTGGGCTTAAGGACTGATTACAATTCTAGTCAAACTATTATCTGCAAACAAAACTCCTTCCTAGCTAGGCTTCCCCTTCCCCAGTCAAACTTATGTTTAAGGAACCACACGAGCGGACCTCTTGGATTATGAATCGCCATTTCTTTCTTAAGCACACGGAACTGGCTGCAATGTCTGACTTGGAACTTTTGTCAACTCCTTAACTGAAAAGTGGTTTTCAACTCTTTGTGGCTAGCTGCCCTTACTTTGGTTCCAGGTTCTGGGCTTTCCTTTCTTTTCGAAGCGCCGCTTCCTTTTCCTTCCGCTGAACTGAACTGACGCTCTGGTGTCTGACTTCTTTGGTATAATAGGGAATGCGCTATCCAGCAGGAAAACTCCAAGCCTTAAGCGAAAGGGCTTCCATTACTAAAGAGGTCTGGGCTAATGGTAGGGTAAACTTTGTCTTCGTAGCTTCCCATTCTTCCTCCCGGGAGTTGGTGCGCTCTTATCAGCTCTAACTCGGCTCCCTCTCCTGACAAGACCTCACATTCCACATCTATACCAAGTATCAAAGGCCAAATGCCAATAGTTCATTATTAGATCAAGAGTTCAAGCATTTAGTAATTAACCAATCATTTTATCATGAAGACAACTCCGCCTTCTCCTTTGATTAGTTAGAGTACTTCCTTTTAGCTTTAGCTCTAAGACTAGGGATGAAGTGAAGGTTCTTTGGTGGGAAATCCAGCAAAGCTCAAATTCCACTTCACTGTTAGAAAAAGAACATCGAGCTCAAAGTCAGGCTTGTTTTCTCTATGGCTGGAAGCTATCGATCGTTGTCCTTCCTCTATAGTAGCGATGTCACATACCCATTCCTTTTTGAAGAAACTCGGTAATTCTACAGCATAATATGAATCCTATCCACCTCTGGCTGTTCTGTGGGAAGAATGAGTTTGTTCCTATGTTTAACACAAGACTCAGACTCCGCCCAATTGTTTATTAATCCATTAAACAATGACGGAGGGCAAGTAAGCAGCTAACGATGCTTTTCACTCCGTCGTTGCTTCACACAAACCATGTCGTAAAAGAAACGGATTGTTAGCTAACGCGCATCCGTTTTCCTTCTCTTTTCAAGAGCATGAATCTTCCTTGATATCAAAAAGATCAGTCTAGTATACCGAATGATCTTCTTCAAAAGCAGATTACGGCTTAGCACGCTAGGAGTGGGAGTAAAAAAGAATTCCATCTTCACTCTACCTAGCTAGGGTGAAAAAGTGTATCAAGCCTGCTCTTTCAAACTGTGTTCAAAATGCCTTTCTTTAAGAAAGTGAAAGATTCATAGCATAGATCATATCAAGAGGTCAGATGCTTAAGCTGAACCACTTTTTGTTGCCCGTCCGCTATTGCTTAGTTTCATTGTGCCGCTGAACCGGGTTCTGCTGCTGACCCGTCTTTGACCACTGAAGAAGATGATGTTATGTTTCCTTCCCGTGCTTTGACGCATCCCCTTCTTGAAAGCGATAAACAGCAGCAGGGCAAGCCAGGGAGGACCTTCGCACAAGCAACATGGATTTGCGGTCGGGCAGAGGAAACTTCTCAAGCTAGGTAACGAAGTTGAAGCTTTCGACCATCTTCGGAATCAGCTGTCTAATAGCGCTGGGCTGATAGAATAGAATTCGGCGGGACGATCCACATCTTTCCGACAATGGGTGACGTTTTGCTTGAAATCGTATGCCAGTGCTTTAAACTGACCTGCATAATCTCTCCCTCAGCTCTCCTTTCCGGACCGCCGTGCTTGAGAGAGTTACCTTTGCTTGCGGTAAGGAAATTCTATCCTTTTTAAGCATTCCACTAAGCGATACGGGAAAAAGGTGTGGGGCAGCCCTCGAAACACTTTCAACTGCGGGTTCCCTCTCCGCACAGATACTCTTGAAAGAACTTGGAGCTAGGGAACTTAGTAGAGCTCTACCATCGGAAGAGGAAACTCTTTAATAAACTTCTATTGAAAGATCGGAAAACAACCCCGTCAGGGTCTTAGGCGCTTGAAGATAGGGAGAGACTTTCCTGAGTCCAGAACTACCGCTAAACTCCTCTTCAAAGGTCTTTCCGCAAGCAGGCCCGCGAGCTCAAACACTTTTTCAGGAGTTCCTAACTATCGCTAAAATCTTCTTCCTTTTTCGGAGAGGGAATTTCATTATTGGATGGTTCCCTTGAAGTAAAGGACAAGATGTAAGATGTTCCTGATTCCGACTGGTGAGGTTAGGAAATGTGATGACTTGACAAGAGATGAGTTCTCTTTTCGTGTCAGGGGTAAAACACCTCTTGATAGCTCTGAAAACGATTCTTTCAGGCTTTCCGTTCGATGGGATCGGGTTCCCGCGCGTGAAGCTAGGTTACAAAGGTAAGGAAGAGCAGGCGGGTCATCCATTCGAAGACCAGGAGGTCTGATATCAATTAGAGAGCGCTTTCAAGAACTTTCAGCTAGTGGTTTCACTCGGGAACTCTCCGCCCGTCCCAGAAAGGAGTAAGGAGGTTGCTTCCAGACATCCATTAAGATGCCCCTGTCTCAGATAAAGGTCCAGAAAGGGACCACGGTATCGTGAGATCATAACTAGCGCTAAACTCCTCTTCAAAGGCCTATACGAGCACGAATGCTTTAAAGCAGGAGAGGGGAAGTCAGGTATAGATTTCAACGACCGACCTTCTTTGCTAACGGTTCCAGTCCTTCCGAAAGAGGAATTCAAGGCTGCTATTAGTGCTTTCCTACACGGGTTCCAATCCCTTTCAAGGGAAGCAGGCGATCAAACAGTTTCGTGAGATGAGTGCGGAGGACGACTTCCAGGAAGAGGTTCCGAAGGAGAGGAGGCTCACCCGCTAGGGATAGGCATGAGAAGAGAGGGTATGGTTCTGACAAGATTGTAGAAATTTGGGTCATCAGTTCTAGAATTAGGTTGAGTTCTGCTGGAGAAATTCGGTCGAACCCTCCGAGTTCCGCTTCAATCCGGTTTTGACGAAGTGGAGGCTCTTCGCGAAGAATTGAAAGACGAGACTCAGTCTATCCTTCGAAACTTTAATCAATTCGGGATCGGGAGTATTTGCTTCATGGGGTAAAGCAAGTTCCCCGCTTGGTCCCTCTTCATGAGAGTTGAGAGGTCGAGGCTGAAGGAAGAGGAAACGTAGTTTAGCTCGACCAACGGGAGAGGGGTTGCTTTCCCAGCTTTCAAAAAGGGTATGATTTCCTGCTTGAACTGTAAATATAATAGAATCTTCAGCTTCAAGTCCTCTCCCTATGGTCGAGCTCTACTTCGTAACCTTGAATTCTCACACTGTAAATAGCACTTGTACATAGAGGTTGAAGTTGTTCAAACCCCGTGTTTGTTTTTCGATGAAAATCGAGATTTTGAGTGAAATTCAATATCTGTATTAATACATGTAAATAAAATAAATAAGAATTCAAGCGCCGGAAAGGAGAGATTCTTTGCTAGTGGTTCAGCCCTTGAACTAATTCATGAGAGTTTAGAGGTCGAGGCCAAAGGTCGAGGTACCGAAGGCTTTCCCGTATCACCAGCATGAGTAAGATTTCCTGCTTTAACTCGTCCATCTGCTAACGCGCCTTCTGGGCATGCTTCAGATCGTAACTCGTATGGCGCCAGGAAGCCTGATATCATCGATTGAGAGGGAAGTGTTTCCGAGGCCAAGGGCAGAGAAGGTAAAGGCTTTCCCGTCCCTAGGTCAAGGTCGGAAGGTGTCACTGGTAAAGATATAGGTTCACGGGTTATAGGTGTCACAGGTAAAGAAAGATTCAAGGTCAGAAGCACTGAACAGCAGGTAACCAAATAAACTCTTCATGCCGGCTTGCTTCAACTAACTTCCCCTGCGCTGTTTCACTCGTTCAATCGTGACGGGCTGTCAGTCCTCTCTCGAGTTCTTAAGTTTCATGTGAGAGGGAAGAACGCTAGCCTTAACTAATTGTTTTCTTTCCGTCACGGTAAAAAGTAAGTGGCTAAAGAGGTGACCTTTCCTTTGTTTCGCCGTGAGGGGAGTTAAAACAGGTTGGTCATCCATGAGAAGGGGCGGAAGTCAGATATTCCCCAGCACTGGAAGTCCTCTCTCGAGCTCTTCTTCGTTCCCTAGCTGAAAGTTTGAACCAATTCGGAAGAGAAGTGGGCCTTCAGTCTGATATCGATTTATCTTTTGTTTCCGGGAATGAAAGGGCTGCTAGCTCACCCGATGCTCGAGCTCCGCGTGTAGAGTTACCTTTTAAGACTCTTTTAGCGGTAGTTCTGTAGTCTTGAAACCGATACCCATGAGGATCTTGATCTTTCGACAGAAGCCCCAACGGGGGGGGATAGGAGTAGGGCACGAAGTTTGTCTTCAACGAGGTTACGAAGAAGTAGACCTACGAACGGGAAGAGCAGGATTACGTTGAGCTTCAACCACCGGGAAGTAGGATTTCGATCAAACTCTTTAAACATCGCTTGAAAGCCCGCTAACCCCATCTTCAAAGGCATTTACTCCAGCTAGCGACCAGGGACTTTCATAAGTCCAGAACTACCGTTAAACTCTTCTAAAACCCCCCTATCTGAGGCTCTACAAGAAAGAATTTTCTATTTGATATCTCGCAACCTTATCTGCTTTCTGAGAGTACCGATGCTTTGACGCCGAAGGAATGATATCGGGTGAACAGAATAGATGTCTCGGATTCCGTGGAGCTTAGGGACCCATACAATGGACTATACCTATACTGTTTGGGTACCCTTTTTTAGGACAATTCCCTCTTCTTAAGATCACAACATATTGAAAGGACGGCAACGGAAAGGTGTGGAATCCTTTCTTCTCACCTTCGCGAAAACAAGGGCTGAACCCGTAATGTACCAACGAGGGAAAGAAAGTATGTACTTTTGGGAAGATTTATTCTTTCGATTCATTCTTCTTGATTGCATACCTTTTCTGATTCATTATGGGATTTCGAAAGAGGAATGAGTTCAATCCGAAATTGAATTACTTCTTTTTCAAGACTGAAGTAAAGAATCGAAAGACAGAAATGAGGAAATCTAATGACTTCTTTCCTCAATCTCATGACTTCAATCTAAAGACTTCAACTCTTTGACAAAATAGACTGATTAAGGATTTCAATAAAGACTTGAATTAGAAGTGCTAAAAAGTCCCACATCGATTTGATTACTGCAAAATTCATTTAAAGAGGGTCCGATGACTGATTAGACCTAAACTTTTTTGATGCGAATAAATGAGCTTTTAAGGGCCTTATAGACGCTTTTCAGGAAATTCAGTATGATTTGAAGTTAGAAGTTCAAGGCTTTCTACTGATAAAGTCAAGAAGAAAGAAGAATTCGAGGGTAACGATTTAGTTACGATGGAGATAACTCTTTCCTCGATCTAAAGATCTTTTACTCGCGCGTCAGTCAAAGACATAGAATTCAGTCCTGGACGATCTCGTTGCTGATTTGAAGTCTCGTCTTTACCCTGCTTACTCTGATCTGGTAGTCTAAAGCATTGGATTCAATGCAAGAATCAGTCAGTCTGAAAGATTCAATTCCTATGTTTGCGGAGTGAGATTAGTAGTTCTCTTTAGTTAGCGTGGAAGAATCAAACAAATTTCAGCCAATTACTCTTCCCTGATCTGCCCTATCCCCTTAGATTCAATGCCTTCTCTTCCCCGGGAAGTTTTTGACGAAGTAGCAGTTGAATTGAAGATTATCGCTGCTAACTTAACAGATCAATAGGATCTTAACGCCTAATCTATTACTAAACCGGGCTAATCACCTCTTTGAACCAGAACGAGGACTTAGTAAAAGGTAGCAGCAGTCTTGGAGTAAGGTAAGTTACGGAGTAAGTAGCCCTCTTTGAATAAGTTAGGGAGTGAATTCTAGTCGTCTAGGCAAAAGTTACAGGCTTTGACGTTAGGAATGCAAGATCTCATCCAATTCCCCTAGATTCACAATAGGTAATCCTATCTTTATAGATTAGGTTTGTCTTCAAATAGGTCAGTCGTCTCTATTAGGATTAAGTTACAGGGGAGCTAGGGTATAAAGGAAACTCTCTTCTTTCCTTCGTGACCCGCATTCCTATAGAGGAGAGTTCATACTTATAGCCAGGAAAGACTGAGTCTTAGTAGTAGAATACAATCCCGACAGGAAAATGAGAAGAAAGCAAGGAATTTCTTCTTTCAAGCCCTTCCTTTGAATGAGAAGAACGGAAATGGAGAAAAACAAGAACTGTAACTCAAAACTAAACCAATAAGCCTCGGCCGAAGAGCTGCTATTCCCTTTTAATCAATTCAAATACCCTGGGATGAAATGCCAATAGCCTTCACTGTCACTGCCATATCCTTTCAATTCTCATCCCACTCCCAATTGGGAGAAAACCGTAACTAATAACATAAAATAGGAGGGGCCACGGATCTCCCTGTCCCTCTTATAATAGCTTAACCCAAAGCCGTCAATTCTATTACCCAAATGCCATAGATAAGAAGATCTATTTGATCTGACAGCTTCTTCACTGCCTATTCACTTCCTAAGCTCCTACCTTCACTCGACAGAGTAAATGTAAATTCAGTAGAATCGAATCAGTTACTTCGTTGTAAAAGCCTGATAATTTCTTCTTATCCTTCAGTAGGAAGGAAGTGCAGAGAGGTTTTGAAAAGACTGAAAGGAGAGGCTAATCATTAGAGTTCCATTTATCTATTGAGTTCTATTGAGTCAGCACTTTCTTTGATGAGACGGAAAAGAGACTTATTTCAAGTCTTCCCAGAGTGAATTCTAGTCAGTACAAAGCTTCGTACCTGAAATCCATTGTGACGCTTCTTTAGGATTGACTTAAGAAGTAGGTAAAATAAGTCAGAAGCAGCAAACAACTAACACGATTTAGTTACGAAAGCGGGAAATCAGTCTAAGTCCGAAGCCAGAGTTAACTCTTTCTATTTAGTTACACGCTCTTCCTCTAATTGAGAAGGAAGAAATGCCTATTTATGCCCTAAAAGATCTATTTGTCTTCAAGCCAGTAATGTGATTGAAAAGAGCGGGAAGTCGGGACTGAGCTCCCAGATGCAGCTAGTAAAGGATAGGTTCTTTAAGAGATCTCCGCACTGAATGCTTTGTTAGTTTCAAACCTACTTTTCTTCTCTATTGGAGAATGAAGACTGACGGCTTTACTTTCTTTTTAGTAGTTTAGTGTTCTCGACATGAAGTCTTGATATTGAGTCACAAGCCCGGTGGGAAAGGAAGTAAGACGGCGTAAGGTTCAAGGAGCGATGTCTTTAGTCTTTATTAACCTTTGATGGCATCATATTGCAGATTGTTGGGATTGACTTACGAAAGCAAGAGCATAGAAAGCAGCAAAGAACTACGAAGTCAGAAATAGCAGCTAAAACGTATCCTCACGCCTCTTCACCGAGTGAAAGACGTATTTCTTTCTTCACTGTAGAAATTACGTATGTTGAGAGGTTTCTTAGTCTCTTCACGTAAGGCTTTGGTTGATCTAATGGATTGACTTATAGACTGTCTTCCCAGACTAGTCTACATGGTAGACTAAGGCCCTAAAGAGTTCCCCTTTTTCGATCTATTGATAAGCTGGAGATAAGGCCTTATCTTCTATTTAGTATTTAGTAGTTAGCGTGGAAATCCTTAACAAGGAAAGCGGTTAGCTTGAAGCTTTATAAGGTATATAGTCTCGTCGTAGGCTTTGAAATAGTTACCTGGTGAATAACATCAAATTCCCTGCAGTAGGCTTCTTTCGCTCCTCTCCTTATCAGTCGAATCACTTCATACCTCTCCTTTCAGTCTTTTGGCTTTCGCTCCTCCTAGCCTACGAATCCCTGTCTATTCCCATGGGGCTAGGGCTAACATATCTATTTCTTCAGTAGCATCCGGAAAATCTTCTTCTCCATCCTCATTCCCTTCCCCTTCAGTAAGACTGCCTAAATGTCCGAGGATGAATGAAGTCCTCGCCCGATTTAATGTGTAATTTTTTTAACTGGGTAGGGCTTTCATACAAGGAACTGAAACCTGATTCAGAATGAATACCCGCTTTAGGAAGCTAATAATAGAAAAGTTACCCGGCAAAAGGCCAAACCAGCGCTTACTGCGGACTCAGACTTCTTTCTTTGAACCTACTACAGCTCACCTACCCGTACACCGTGAAGTTTATCTTTCGTCAGCCCGTCTTCCTTTGCTTCAAGCTAAAAGGAGCTAGGGCATGGTCGGGTTACAGAGATTGAGGAAGTTAAGAGCGGATTCGTCCTGCTCTCATTCTTGCTTTCCATTTATCGGCCGAGGAATATTCAACTTCAATGTTTGAAGGACCCACGGAGCGGTAACTAAACCAAAAGTTAGACAGACTAGGAATATTCAAAGCATCTCGAAAGAAATGGTGAAAAAAATCTCCTCTTATCTTAAAGAATGAATTGTCAATGTCCATTCCCTTGTGGGATCAGCATCCGCCACTCACTCCTTGGCTCTTATCTACGCCCCTCTGTCCCTCGAGAAAGAGAAATCTTCTTTAGGGAGATTTCCGGTGAACTATTAATGGGAGACCTTATCCGGGTACTAGTAATACAGTTTATTACGGATCAATCAGTTCGTCACTTGCCTTAGCCTAGTGCTACGTCCTACTCCTACTCTTTGCCATACCACTGCGTGGAAAAGGGGCTTTGATGCAGGGATTCCCTTTATACAGTAAAGCACTAAAGCAAGCAGTCAATTCAGTAAGTAAGTATAGCCTAGTTAACCACTGTAGAGCCCATTGATCGAAAAAAGACAACTCTACCCACTTCTCTCACCTTTCTTTGTTCGCGAGTACTCGGAGTCGATTCATAACAAGGCGGCGTCGTGTGTGACTCTCTATCTATAAACGTTCGATTCACTACGCTTCCATGCGGGCGCTTGCCCATTAAGCTTGAAGTTCGTGTAAGAATACTGTTCTAAGGCATCAAATAAAGACTGATAACCATCCTCCTTATGTCACTAATACTTACCGGGGTTGACAACCTTTTGAAACCACTTAGAGAGGTACTTACACACAAAAGAAAGACTTGTGCTTCTTGTCCTTACACTTACTAAACACTCCCCTTGAACTAAACCAGCTCCTCGGCATTCCAGCTCTGCCTGTCCGCTCCCTTGACCTTGACAGTAAGTAAGAATGAGCATTAGGCCTTAATGTTGGCACTTGCAATCGATCGACAGTGTTGATGAAGTGTTCTTCATCAACTGCTAAAAGAAAAGGGCAGCTCACGGAAGGAACTGCAATAGATCTTGTGCTTCTTGCAATTGATCTTCAATATCGATTGGTGCTCAGGATCGACTCTAACATCGAGTGTGAAAAGGCCCAATCGAATTGACATTGTCTGACTTGCATCTGAGTCAGACCCATTATTGACAGTCTGTGGACTAGCGAACGAGAGCTTGAAGGTCAATCCTGCTCGCTTCAGTCCTCATCTCCATTCCACTTCGAAAGAGTGAAAGAATCAAAACCTCGGTCCTCCCCTTCTCTTCATTTCAATTCTCGCTCGTTTTCGTTCCTCAATTATTCATATATTAAGTGTTCTCTTTCATAGCTCAAGCCTGTTGGCAGGACTCGATCTGTTGATCGCTTGAAGGTCTGCTTCCATCTTTCGTCTCTCTTTCCCGAGCTTATTAGGAGCAGAATTTATTCTTTACGGGTATGACATTTTTGTTGACTTTAGATGAACCAAAACGCATTGAGACAGCTTAACGTCAGGTGCCGGTGACCAGTATCGTCGGGTCCGACGGACGGTAAGTCCTTCGATCAATAGCCGCTGATAGAATATATCGAGAACGGCTTACAACATTTCATTTGAAGCGTGGCCCTGACATGTCCGACTTGATATGTTTATTTATGATCTTTGCTTGAATTGAATGTTGGCCGACCTTCGTACTTGACCGAAATAAAAGGAACACTCGTCAGGTGCTGGCGAGCTTACCAGAGCCTTCTCCCGCAACTTATTCAGTTTGACTTGGACAAGTTCATGATATGAAGAGCCTTTAGATGAAGAACGCCCTACTAATACAAGTCAAGGAGAGGAAAGGACTCAAGATCCCGAGACAACAACGGGAGAAGGTACGTTTTATAAGCCTTCAATCCCAACTTGATATGCTTTCTCTTCCATTTCTTAATATAGATATTCTATTTTTTTTAGGCCATGAAGAACGGGAGAGGAGAACAGGGGGTCGAAGTGACGAGACACCGGGATCGCGTCGCCTTACGACACCAATGACAGTGATTTCTGATGAGGAGGAGGAAAGTCAAATAAAGGGGATGGAAATTTACCAGCCTTCTTCTTCTAGGGGGGGAAAGAAAAAGGTGAAGGAGAGGAAGCGAAGCCGGAGCGGGAATGGATCTTGGGGAAAGACATGGCAGATCCTTCATCGAGTTGCATTTCATTAGAAAGAAGTACTCCCACAAGTTCGACGGAAGTCACATCGTCTACACAAACGTAGTACTCGTGGAAACTTCCGCCCTAGCCGCCGCCATTGCCTATCCTTTCCTTTTCACTTTATATATGAATAGCTGACGCAGACGGATATAGCCAAAGTTTTATTGCTTGCCATATTTCCACCTGCACTCTTTATGTTATGAAAGCATATGCAATTTTCTTTTATTACCTTGGATGGCCGGATATTCTCACTTCACTTCATTAAATCGAGTCCTCCAGCATGCTTCTCAGAGGTAGCATGTCATAAGAGATTGCCCTGTTAATGAATAGCCTGCCATTTTCCTCCAGTCGTTGGATAAGAGCTTTAGTAGTTGATACGAGCAAACAAACCCGTCACCTCCCTTGAAGTTCTCCCTTACTACCGAGCTACCGCCCGTCAGGTATATTGCTATCATTCTTTCCATGGTGGTCCAAGAAAACCTCCGTTGCAGTCATTCCCCGCGAAAGAAAAATGCCCCGTATTTTAATGTGGGTCAAGGGCAAAGGCAATACATCCTGTTATATATGTATATGTAGTTTGAATTGAAGGCCTTCAATTGCTAGTCCTAATATAATTATCTCTCCAGATAAGCAAAAGGAGGAGAGTTCCGGGTTCATGCCAACCAGTATATATATAGTAATATAATAACTTCTGCCAGTCATCCCGGCTGAGGAGTTTATGGGGCCAGTAGTTGTAGCCGTACCAGTAGTTGCCTTTTTTCTGCAGTACTAAGACTAGCTTTTTAGTTAGTTTTCACGCCAGAAGGAAGGCTTCTTTCTCAATTTGCCTTTTGTGAACTTCCCATTGCTAAATTGAGTCCATATAACCTCATCTTCTGAGCTATATTCTAAATAAAATAATATAATCACATAAATAACTCTGAATTTCCACAAGATCTGATGATCTAGCTGGAGGCCACATTCAGCCTCCAGAGTTAATGTTAATCACTGCAGCCACTTTACTTTAGTTTAGCATGAAGAATCGAGGAAGAGCTTTGCCGATAAACTTATGGGGAAAGCATCTATCTATCTATTCAGTGTGCGATAGCCAATGCTATCCTTTATCTATAACGAAATTGCATAAGAGAAGAAAGCGTAGAAAGGTTTTGATTTGCCTTTTGAGTAAACAAAGAAACTTTCTCTGGTTATAACAGTCTAATGAACGTTCACGTCAGGACTTGTCCTTTTTCTGACAGAAAAGTCGATGTGAAAGAAAGGTACCTATCGAGCTCTAAGATAAAGTGTTTAGGGCCTATAAAAGGAAAAGAAAATAGCGTAAGTGATAGAAAGAATCGGCTTCTGTTGATGCTAAAAATCTTCTTCTCTTTGTTACTTTTTAAATAGTGTGCTCTATCTCTTTCGTTTCAGTCAGAGTGGTATAAGAGGTAAATACTTATCTACTACGCGTTCTAAATCGATTTGATCGTTCATTCTTATATTCTTAATCGTTAATTCTGATCTTCTTCCTCAAAGCGACTCTGAACGAATGCTGTCGGCATTCAATCATACATATACGAAGTGTGCCGCGAGTCCCCTTAGAGAAATAACTTAGAATGATAGCTAGCAGATGTTATGAAAGAAGGGATAGAAGGATGAGAGGCTGGGGAATGATTGTTGACTATACGAGAATTCCTCTTCTTCCTCCATTCCAACCAGGAAGAAGCACTGCAAGAATGGCGATACCCCCTTGACCTCTAAAAGTTTGGATCTCGGGCATCAATCTAAAGAGAGTTTGGTACCTTTACACTGAAATGAAAAGGTTTTTATCACTTCAAAGTTAGAGTAAGAAAGAACTCACTTTCGCTATGCACCAAGGCTTCTTTCACTTCCCTTGAGCCTGGTTAAGAAGGGAAAGCCGGTCCAATCTCAGCTTCTGAAACAAAAGAAAAGATGACAGCGGCAAGACCTAAAAGAAAGGAGCTATTATCGAGCTCGAGCCTTCTTCTTCATCTGCATCTGCAAAGAGCGGATAGGGAAATCTAACTCCTAAAACCGAAAAGCAGTCTCTTTCTTTATCTTTCTAAACGAGACCACCCCGGTTTTCCTCTATTTTATAAGATAGATTTACACTACCAGGTCAAATTCAACACAAAAACGACTTCTTAGCGAAAAACCCTCCTAGCTGACTTGACGCATACCGGTAGGAGGAAAGATAATCCGTGGAGTCGTTTATATAAGTTTGAGCTTTTTGGTTGGAAAGAGATGAAATGACTTCCGATCGAATCCCACTTTAAGTAACGTATGTCGATATGGAGCTTGCTAAGCCTTTGAATTTGAAACCGGAATACTTTATGTCTTCAGTTCCGGCCGCAAGGCGATTCAGCTAAGCTTCCTTCAGACAGAGAAAAGGGTCCAATCTCGGCAAAGTGAATAGGCGGCATTTCCATCAAGATAAATATCTGCTCCGTCAGGGGGCGAATCATCGGAACGATCAAGGAGGAGTCTAAAGTTGTCACAACCTAGGGGGGGTTGTTATAGGAAGCCAAAAAACGTGAGCCAACGTCAGCAGAAAGGAGGAGGAGACGGAAGGCTGTATTCCGAATCTATGTCGGAATTGGCCAGTGCAAAGAGGCTCATTGATGCTGGGAGTTCGGATAACATAGCGTCCACGGAAATGGTGGATCGGTTGGGGCTTCAGCCCTTTTAAGTAAGGGCCTCATCCAGATCCCTATCGAATCAGACCAAAAAAGGCATGAGTAGTGAGCCCTATGTTGAGTAAGGGGTTGAGAAAGGAAGGGAAGGTAGAAAGGCTGTTTGCCGGGGTTGGGACTCCACTTCTACTGAAAAGCCAGATATATCGCGATCTGCGACAGGCAGATCACTTCACCATTCGGCCCATCAAGAGAGTCATATCCTGCCACCAAACCACCAAAGCTATCAGGGTTTTTCGCCTCCCTCATCCGAAGGCATCGTAACATATGTATCAACGATTCCATAAAAGGAGAGAAAATAGACTGATTAAGGTCGCTTTCCTGACCCGGGCTTTCATCCTTTTCAGCCTATCAGGAAGAGCTAACCAGACTAATGACCGTGAGTGCGCTTCGAAAAAAAGGTAATAGCGGCAACCTGGTCCATGAAATGACGCCTTCGCCATTACAAGCCGGGATGAGACTGCCGTGCTGATCCTCTAAGAAAAGTGAAGTTCTGCAGAGTTACAAAGATCTTGATCCCCAAAAAGACTAATTCAGTCTATTTGGCAACTATTCCTACTGCCTGCTACTACTACAGCTACTGCTGTAAGGAATTCGTTCGGTTTCAAACTTTTTGCCACGCGAGGCAAATCTATTGGCGATTTGCCGATCCAACTACGGACAAAACACCACGCCCACAGGCTCGGCCGAACCGAGCCGCCCAGTCCTGCAGGCCTTACCAGTTACAGAAACGGTTCCATAGGCGAGCGAAGACATCCCTAATAGAAAGAAAAGAAAGAAGACGGTCATGATAGATTGGTGGCGGAATGAGGAAGAAATTTATTGACTCAAATTCCCCGCCCTTCCTAACTTTACCAAAAAGTGTGTAAACGACCATCTCGAAGGCGGGCCAGAAAGCCGGTTACAGTGGGAGAGCAAAGCAGACCAACTAACGAAACAATCCATACGGAGAGAGCGAAGCAGGCTACCTGACCAAAACAAACAGAGCTTCCCAACCCAGACAAAAACAATCAAACTTCACGAACATCGTGAGATGAGCCTCAAGCCCCAAAGGAAGGGCAGCTACTAGTAGGAAGGCGGAGGACCTGCATGAGATGAGTCGAACACGAGCCGATAAGCAGAGTAAGAAGCTAGCGCAAAGAATTCGAAACTGAGTGACGTCTTTACATGCCTTGGAATGCTGGAAGCATGAAGCTTGCCCTCTTTCTCGAATCGGACTCATAACCACCAATCGATCGGATCGATCAGTACAGTAACATAATCTATATACACATAATCAATATAGGTTCGAGTGGAATTGCTTCTGAAGGAGCTTTCCGCTATAAAAGTCTTTTCATTCTTCTCAGAACGATGCTCGGATTTGAAGGAAGTTTGATAAAAAAAAAGATAAGAAATACGTTCGCTCGAGCAAATGCGCTCACTTACAAGCCTATATGCTCGGTGTTGGTATGCTCTATAGTCAATACACTCGCTCAAGGCCATGCACGCTATCAGCTCGATCAAAGAATGAAAGGATAGCTTGCTAGTACTCGACCAACGGGAGAGGGAAGGTGTTGGGAACTTTGATACTTTTTGAAGGTACGAAAAGAACAAACTCTTGGATTAGCAACTCAAAGGAAATAGGCCTTTATACGCCTTTTGAATCAAAAAAAGACGCGTCCCTTTCTCGTGTACTTTTTTCCAATGTCAAGCTTTTTATCTGTATTTGTTTGAAGAGAATCATATGGGGTTAGTAGGCAGAAAGGACCGGGGTAATTGGCCGCTCTAAAGTCGGGCTGGGCCTGTGAGTACTCTTTTTCGGTGTAAGACGACGTATGGAAGAAAGTCTTTTACTCTATCCTTCGATCTCGACTAGGCACCCTCGCATCTTATATGGCTGATCCGTGCTACCTTTTTTACTGTAGAAGTCGGGATGAGCTTGTGCAGCACATTATTCAACGGAACCGGCAGGAGAGGGGCTAGTCCCTTTTGCTGCTGGAGCCAAAGGATACACTTAGTAGCGCTTTTCACAATATGTTGGAGTGCGGAAAGCAGGACTGAGTCTACAGCATAGTGGTTAGAGCAGGAGCCTATTGATACCGTTCCATGTTCGCTATACCAGAAAGCACAGCCTACTCGCACCTTTCGATCGATATTGGGCACTTACCGCTTTAGTCGATAAAAGTAAGGCACTAACTCCGACCGACCAGCTCAATCTTACCTATAACCTTTGAAATTGAAACCAAACACTCGTAGCTTTAGTTCGGCAAAAGGTGGAAATAACCCATCCGCGGGGTCTGGGGGAACCGGGCATGCAGCAACAGAGTAAAGTTATAGCGCTGTGCTCCCTGTCATTGTTTCACTACCAACTCAACCTTAATCCCTCTCTGCTCGACCTGCTCAACCTCGATCTTACTTAGAAATCGAAAATGAGCTTATGTCTTTAGTTCGATAAAGGTAGTTCGTAAACCGATTCTATGACCAAATGCGCTTCCTCGCATCTCGCTTTAGCTATCGATATGTACGATTATAGCTCACGTCGACAAAGCATTTGGGAGAGGGGACATCGATGCCAACCCCAGTCAATGCCTACTTCGCACACTCTTCCCATCGAACTGTTCTGCAAGTCTATCTCGATAGGCGGGGTGAAGAGAGGCTAGGAAGATTCTCATTACCGTCTTACCTGCGACAACGATTTATACATATCCATGACATTTCGTTAGACCGAGTAAATCGAATAATGATCCTAACCAGACTTCGTACTCTTCTCATCGACTACCTCTTTCAGTCCTGTTTCGATTGATGAAGTGTGAAAGATTTTTGATGTTGTTTAGCTGCTTTACCTCGTCAAAAAGCCTCTCTCGCATAGACCGAAAAGTATCTATTTTTCCATTTATATATTAACATACCGTCATTCCTGTAGCTCCTAACGAGACCATGCCAATCAATTGACCTTTACTCTACCCCAACAATTGAACCGATCACAAAGGATACCTGGTTTGCCGAGTTTTCAAAGCCAAGAGATTGAACATGCCTCAGTTAGGAGTATCTTCTCTCTTATGATTTTGTAAAAGAAGGAAGAAGTGCTCTCTATAGATCTATAGACAAAGGCGGTAAGTGCCCAGATGTCTCACAATAGTCATTACCCCCGAAAGTGCTTTCAAGTCCATCTTGATTTCGCAGATAGGGTGGTTGGGCTTACCCCGATTGAGCATCCTTCCTTAAAGAACGATAAGGCTTGCTTCGACCGAGCGAGAAAACGGAAAGCGCGCCATAAAGCCTTCGAGCCTCCGCTTGCTCCTCTGATCAACCGAACGACTCGTCCTTAATCTTAGCCACTACGCGAGAAGCGAAACTTTCTATCTGATGTTCGGGAAAACCTATCAACCTGTGGTCAAACACCTCCTCTGTGATAGACCGGCCCGGCCTTATGATCTTTATCTGGCCAGTCGACTCAACCATCATAACCCTAGAGCCAGCTACTTGAAATCGAAACTGAGCTATCATTTGATGTTTGGGACGAAGATGGAATACGAGAAGATCAGGCCCAACCCCTATCCTTCTCTGCAAGCCTTATAATCTTTGCCGGTGTCAATCATTAATCTTTATCTGGCTAATCGATTCAACCATAACCTCAGCCACTACTTTCAGTCTTTGAGGTGGAACAACTTTCATCTGATGTTCAAGGAAAGGGTGGGGTACGAGATCGAACTTATGAACAATAATCCTCCCCCTTCAGTCTCACAAAACCCATCAAGCTGTAATATGGTTTGAGCACCTGACGCCTAAACCTCCTCTGATTGACTAGCCCAATCCCAATCCTTCTCCCCGACAGGCTGACTGGCTCAACCTCGATCTTTCTTTCAATCGAGAAACTGAGCCTTCATCTTATGATGTTCGAGAAAAAAGGTGAGACGCGAGATCAGAGCTCCAACCTTAATCCCTCTTTCTCTCTGACGACTGGCCAACTCAACCATTACTTCCAGCCGAAACTGAGCTTTCATCTTATGGTGTTCGAGAAAAGGATGGTGGAATACGAGATCAGACCCAGCCCGAATCCTTCCCCGATTGCCGGACCTAACCCAATCCTTCTCTTCTCTCCGACACTGACCCGGCTCGTCCTTAACACCTTAGACACCGACACTGCTTTCATTCTCGAGAAGTGTAACTTTCATCTGATGGTCGAGCACCTTCGGACCTAGCCCTTCTCTCCGATCAACCGACTCAACCTTGATCTTTCTCTGATCGACTGGCTCCTCGTCCTTAATCTCAGACACCGCTTTCAGTCTTCGAAGTGGAACCTTCATTTGATGCTCGAGAGAGAGGTGAAATGCAAGATCGGATTGGATTTATGAGTGATATGCTCTCTTCGGTTCTGCGTCAAGCAGCTCTTACTCTGGCCTCATCACACTACGTAATATCTCACTTTGCGCCCTTAACGTTACTAACTCTTTGAAAGAAATTATGCATAAAGGCGTTACATATAGGAAAAGATAGCTGCGAATCTCTAACCTTATGTTTTTTGACGTTTTTGCTCTATCTTGACTTTGAACAGGATAAAAAAGCTACTTTAGAATATTCCTTTTTTTGGGCCCTCAAAAAGTGTAAAAGCTGTCTCTCACATAGACCCAAAAGTACACTTCCTGCCCATAAAAGCTAAAAAGTCAAGTGAAAGTATGACCTTGCTTTATGCTTTTTTCTCGAAACAAAAGCTGAGAGTTCCATTTCGATTGTTGATAAGTAAGATTGAGGTTAAGCCGGTCATGAATCAAAGTCGTAAAGAAGCAACGCGAGATCTCAACTGAATGCTCGCTTCAAGTGATTTTTGTTTCGAGAAGGATACAGATACATAGTCGACGGAAGATCAAAAGCCGGAAGCAAAACTTAATACCCTTCGACCCCATATCTGTAGTACATATCCCCAATTCATTTAGTGAATGGAACACGAAATGCCTATGATGACACAAATTCTTCTTGTGCACTTTACGTCGACAAAGTATATCGGGTCAGTGTGCCGCTCTCGGTGGAGGGTGTGTGCCTGTTGTTGACTCCGATCGAGCACCTTCGTAACCTGTTTATTGTTAGCTCTCCGATTGAGCATCCTTTTCACCTGCTAACTAAACCTATCAATCTACAGCCGGAAGTGGTAAGTACCCGATATGCCTCAACAATCATATACAAATGACAAATGCTTTCACAAGATCCATCTTAATCTCACAGACAGAGGGTGATCGGGCTTATACTCCGAACAAGTCCCCTCATCCCCTTGCCCTCTACCGAATGAACATTCTCTTTTCCCTTCGAATGATCTTTTTAGTAAAGTCATAAGAAAAAAGGAAGAATCATCGAAAAACTGCTTGAAGTTCATCTCGATTTCACAGACAGATTGGCCGGGCTTACTTCGATTGCAGTTATTTCCTTTCCTTCTCCCAACTATCCAGTTGCAGCAAACAAGTGATTTCCTAAGTCTTCAACTAAGCTACTCCGTCCCTTAGCTTAGTACTCTTTCGAAAAGAATGCTTTGCATTCCAAGTGGGATTCCATAGCTTTAAGGGAGAAGAAGGAGCGAAGTCTTAACTACCACACAGGCTACTACTAGCACTCTACGAGTAGATTAGTTGAGTGACTAGACTGAGACTCTCAAAGATATCAATCACTAAACTAAAAAAATCATAAGAGAAGAAAGGTCCACAGAAGGTTGTCCAGTAGTACGCCCGGTTCACTTTGAAAAACCACTGCAGGGCTCAATCATGTGTATTAAGGGTAAGGTCATTTTTGAGGTCAAACTTCACTCACTCTTTGAAAGACAGAGAAAGAAAGCGTAGGATCATCTCTCCAGATACTCAATCTTTTATTCCTTTGATTCTGAGAGACTTCCCCTCTTTTTGTCTTGCAGCTATTATGAAATTATAAAGAATTTGAAGTAGAAAGAAGCGAGAAAACGGAAAGCGCGCCATAAAGCCTTCGAGCCTCCGCTTGCTTAAAATCTTTGATTTCTGGTAAATTTTTTTCCCACGTAGTTCGTCGGTCAAACCAACGCAAAGTAATAGAGAGATCTTTTTCTAGTTAGACTTCTATCAATGCAATGAAAGAACCATCCCTTCCTATTTGTTTGTCTTGTCAGATAGAAAGAAGATTAGACCCCAGTCCTTCTTTACCACTTTAGGGGGTGGGGGTGAAGGGGGGGGTTTACGAATATAGAATATGGATTACGATCTACATGCATCGTTATATACATAATTCACGTTTGCGCCAAGTAAGTATGTCTCTTTTTATTTCGGGAAGCGCGTTCCTACTTATTTATTTCATTTTCAAACTCACAGGCTATGAAGACCTAGGGAAGACCCTAATGGGCAGGCTTCCCTTGTCTTTAGGTTATCGGACCTTCTGTCGGTTTTTTGGTTGGGAAGGAGGGCTACTTGGTGCCCTTTTCTTTTTTTCGTATATTTCTTTGAATGGGGATGCGGGGATCCCGGAAGCCGTAAAGAAAATGGCTCCGTCTGGAGCCTCCGGATCATCCAGCTCGTCCTCGTGGACGGGGGTCCTAGGGGGGATCCTTTCTAACGAGACTACTACTGAGGACACAAGTAGCCCGTCGGTGAATCAGGCAGAATATGGGCGGTTGCCGCCTGCTAATCAAGTTGCTCCCCGGGGGGACGAAGCAGGTCCATCGAATCAGCCCCCGCAAGAGGTCTCCCTTCAGTATCACCCAGATGAGGTGATAGGGGGGGATTCGATCCGCTCTATCGAGCGGCGCCTTTTGTCGAACAAAACTTTCCCTTCGGCCCATGATATATACATGGCCCGAATCAACGCCGAAGACCTGTTCGAGGCGAAGGTTGAGATTATCAAACTCATGGCGGGCCTTGACCCAACGGGAGATTGGCTGGGGCGGGGAGCTCGAGCCCTGGATAATCCGAGGACCGCCACGGGGGAAGAGTCGTTCGAAAGGCTCCGTGCCTTTTTAGACGACCTCAATCTTAGCGGAAAAGGATCCGAGACCTTTGTGAAATTGAAAGGGAGGGTGTTCCGGCGACATGAGTCAGATGCGCACTCAGAGACATAGTTTTGGTTGTTTTCATTTCTCTTTTGAATTGCTCATATATATCAATTGAATTTGATTTCGCACTGGAGTTATAACATTTGACATTCTCAAATTACATTCTTCGTTCCCGAAACGGATTCTATCAAATATTTTACATTTTCTATGATCATCTTTATTTCAGGTATTCGGGGAATTCTCCTTAATAGACGAAATATTCTTATTATGTCAATGTCAATTGAATCAATGTTATTAGCTGTGAATTTGAACTTTTTGGTCTTTTCTGTTTCTTCGGATGATATGATGGGTCAATTATTTGCTTTATTGGTCCCAACGGTGGCAGCTGCGGAATCTGCTATTGGGTTAGCCATTTTCGTTATTACTTTCCGAGTCCGAGGGACTATTGCTGTAGAATCTATTAATAGCATTCAAGGTTAAAGATGACTCAACTTTAGTTACCAAAATACGAAGTTCTCTTCTTTCTTATGACTTGGTTGGCAGGGTCAGTGCCTTTCTCGCTGGGCGAGCGCATCCGGCACTTTCCTAAAAAACTGCCTTCCCGTTCACTTACTTTTGCTGAAAGAAAAAGAGAAGCAAAAGAAATGAGACAGAGTTCCACGAAGATTCTATTTGCTGCTCTTCTCTCTATTTGTGCATTAAGTTCGAAGAAGATCTCAATCTATAATGAAGAAATTATAGTAGCTCGTTGTTTTATAGGCTTTATCATATTCAGTCGGAAGAGTTTAGGTAAGACTTTCAAAGCGACTCTCGACGAGAGAATCCAGGCTATTCAGGAAGAATCGCAGCAATTCCCCAATCCTAACGAAGTAGTTCCTCCGGAATCCAATGAACAACAACGATTACTTAGGATCAGCTTGCGAATTTGTGGAACCGTAGTAGAATCATTACCAATGGCACGCTGTGCGCCTAAGTGCGAAAAGACAGTGCAAGCTTTGTTATGTCGAAACCTAAATGTTAAGTCAGCAACACTTCCAAATGCCACTTCTTCCCGTCGCACCCGTCTTCAGGACGATCTAGTCACAGGTTTTCACTTCTCAGTGAGTGAAAGATTTGTCCCCGGGTCTACGTTGAAAGCTTCTATAGTCGAACTCATTCGAGAAGGCTTGGCGGTCTTAAGAATGGTTCGGGTATAAGGTTCTCTTAAGAATAAAGAAGAAAAATAGAAGAAAATTCATGTTCATGCTAACAGAAGAGCGGATCCAATACCAAGACGACTTCTTTCTCAGAAAAGCGAAGAAAAGATTGAAGAATTTTGGGATATCATGCCCTACGAGTAAGTCCCAAAAAGGACCCGCTTAAAGCCTTTTGCACTTTTTTTGCTAAGGAATGCAAAAGGATCAAGGATGGGCTCTTGGTCACGGAATCTACTTTTTTTCGTTCAAAACAAAGATTTTCTTTTTTTTTCGGTATGCCGCTCCGCGAGCAAAGAGTGCCACTTAGAGCGGAGCGAAAACAAAGCAACAAACAAGGGGAATTCTTCGATTTCTTTTTTGAGGAAATCTTTTGATTGCGTATTGAATATAGATCCATGTCTTTCTTGTTCCACTAGCTAGGACAAAATTATCACATGTCCGTTTTGTTATTACAACCTTATTTTTTGATGTCAAAGACCAGAAGCTACGCGCAAATTCTCATTGGATCTTGGTTGTTCTTAACAGCGATGGCTATTCATTTAAGTCTTTGGGTAGCACCACTAGATCTTCAACAAGGTGGAAATTCTCGTATTCTCTATGTACATGTTCCTGTGGCTCGGATGAGTATTCTTGTTTATATCGTTACGGCTATAAACACTTTCTTGTTCCTATTAACAAAACATCCTCTTTTTCTTCGCTCCTCCGGAACCGGTACAGAAATGGGTGCTTGTTATACGTTGTTTACCTTAGTTACTGGGGGGTTTCGGGGAAGACCCATGTGGGGCACCTTTTGGGTGTGGGATGCTCGTTTAACTTCTGTATTCATCTCGTTCCTTATTTACCTGGGTGCACTGTGTTTTCAAAAGCTTCCTGTCGAACCGGCTCCTATTTCAATCCGTGCTGGACCGATCGATATACCAATAATCAAGTCTCCAGTCAACTGGTGGAATACATCGCATCAACCTGGGAGCATTAGCCGATCTGGTACATCAATACATGTTCCTATGCCCATTCCAATCTTGTCTAACTTTGCTAACTTCCTCTTCTCAACCCGTATCTTGTTTGTTCTGGAAACACGTCTTCCTATTCCATCTTTTCTCGAATCTCCTTTAACGGAAGAAATAGAAGCTCGAGAAGGAATACTAAAACCTAGTTCACTCGCTGAGTCTCGTTGCATCCATGGCTGAATGGTTAAAGCGCCCAACTCATAACATAATTGGCGAATTCGTAGGTTCAATTCCTACTGGATGCACGCCATTCAGTTCCCATCTGTGAAGTAAAGAACGTCAACTCGAACTGCACTAGGTTGAGTTACTGAACACTAACATAAACTCACTGCCCGGGAAGTAGGCCGATCAGGCCCAAGCTTCGTCTTAAGACAAGAGGGGAGAATCTCTATTATCCTATAAAAGAAATTCTGTGTGAGCCTTTGCTTCTCATTTCTGTTAGAAAGGTGTAAAAGAGTTTTCATTTTCATTATTGAGCCAATCGTTCTATGCTTTATCTTTCTTTCTGCCTTCAGTGGATACGTTTATATGGCCCTTTTCTCGTTAAGGCGTAATAGGAAGGTAACATTGGTTGTCTCATCCTTGCTCTAACCTTAGATTTAGCCTTTCCGCTATCCCCCGTGTCCGAGGGTACCTCATGCTTATAGGCCTTATATGCTTATGTAGGCTGATGCTTTTTTTTTCTTTTACCATCTTTCCACGGTATCATACCTCCCCTTGTAAGATAGGTTTCTGGACCTATTCCTGCTGAAGTCAAGCTATTGCAAGAACTACAATACTTCGTTTAGGACCAACCGTATTGGCTATTCTATCGTTTACAAGATCGACCCTTAACTCACTGATCGGAGTACACCCTTCCGCTGCCTACTAACCTAGGTGGGATACTCTCAACCTTGAAACAATGGAAAGTCCCACCTTATGGGAGATCTTCATGATCCGTTCCATTACTGTTGACGTTAAAGCCCCAGTAAACTACTGTTGACCGGGAAAGCCCAAGAGGCGAAATCAATACATTCGAGAGGAAAGGAAGGAAGGAAGGGGCATCCATGCCCTTTTGAGGCTACTAGTTAAGAGATCAAGGCCAATATGGATGAAATCTAAAGGACCAATCCATTCAGTTCTACTCCTATGCATGCTTCTGCGGGCAGGGGAGATGTAATTGAAGGGCTACAAATCCGTCTTGAAAGTGCTACCAGTACTGTAGACGAATGAGATTCTTTGGGCTATCTAAGCAAGCTACGGCTCTTTGGCTTTATGGCGCGCTTTCCGTTTTCTCGCTTGGTAGCTTTGGGCAATGAAGCTAGGAGTTGTTGATGTCACCTCATACTTCTCTTTAGCCGGGGACTAGCTACTTGCCTTAGCGTCAGAATGTACGGGTCCCGTAACAACGGTTGCAGGAGCAGTCGCAGATCGTTTCGAACTTCAAACTACAGTTAGTTCCGGTCGAAGATCAAGCTTAGAACTTCCGGCAAAGAACTACACCAGAAGGACTGAAATCCGTTCGGGAGTCTCTTACTTTACACCATTCACCCCATTTCAAACGGGAACACCCACGCACGACACGAACAAGTTCTTGCAAAACTCCCACCCTCCCTGAATCCGCCCGTGCCCTTATAACAAATAAACTATTGAGTAAGTCTTTTCCCGAACGAAGAGTTGACATTTCATTATGAGTCTTCCGTTTACCATAGGCTTATAGAGTTTCAAAGTGTCGGCGAATCGGATGATTTCCTCCGTTCCTCGCCAAACATCCTTCCCGTAAGGCTTAGTAGCGGAAGGGGCATTATTGTACTTAAGTATTGCTAGTGGACTGACTAAGTCCGCTTGAAAGGACTTGCTGAATGCGACAGCAAAGCGAAGGGCTGATAAACTTCTCTTTTCTTCTTTCCTTGGATTAGGCACTCCCATCCCCCATATGGGGCTTAGAATGTTACCGGTACTAACGATATTAGCCTCTGTGAAGGAGGCTCCTACTAGCTATATTAATCACTGTAAATAGGACTGCTTGAAAGGCTCAAAAGTGGAGTGACTACGCTTGACCTTTTTCATTAATGTCTCGGAAAAGACCTAAAGAAAAAAGTAAAAGATCAAATAGATTCAAGTTAGAGAATTCTATTCTCTATTGGAAAGCAAAAGCTTGCTTTATTACTTGCTTACTAAAGGGATCTTTTCTCCCCGATCGGTGAAGAGTATTCGGCCTAAAAGACAAGGGCAACCGAAGCAGAATAGATTACCAAATGGAATGACTGAGCGCAGGGGGATATCCGACTTGCAACCGTTGACCTAAATGAAACTCACCCCGCAGGAAAGGACTTGACTGAATTGCTTGCATGGGAAGACATCCCGAGGGCAAGATCCTTCATGGCCATAGAAAGAGAAGGGGAAGATTGAACTTGAGATTCATGTAAATCCGCCTTTTCGGCAGCCGCGGGCGGAGTTCCTTTTAAGAGTTCCATTACGGGATTAAGCCTTTATAAGGCCCTGGGGAAGGTGCTTTTATTTAAGTCTTTCTATCGCTTGCCTGTAGCGTCACGCGGCGTAGCCCTAAACTCTTCACACCGGGAATTCTCTAAACAGTCGTAAGTCCGGTCTTTAGAACCGACGGCTGGGAAGGTTTGATTGTTTAGCAGCCCTTGCAGATTCGGTTTTAGCAACACATGCTGACGCTGCATCGACGCAGGGCTCTTGTTTATCCGCCTTGGCTAATGACAGAGTTTTGGCCCCTTATAAGGAATGAAATTCGTCAGTTTTCTCTTTACAAGTAGCCTCTTTTCCGCTTTCAAGCTGAGGGGAAGAGTTTTCTTTCTTGAAAGGATTTTGAGGTTCACGCTTGTTAGCCTTTCACCGAGCTCGATCCCATCTCAGGTGGTATCCTTACCCGTCGTTTAGCAGCCTTTCTTCTTTGTTAGCCTCCGCTGCATGGCCTATTTTCACTGCGGGCCCCTTCTCAGCAAATGAACAAGAACGCGCCTAACGGTAACAATGTGGGGCGCATCCCTTTAACGCTGAGCTAGCCTACTGGAACTCCAAACTAAGGTAGGAGTGTACCGTAGTGAAATGAACGCGTTAAACAAATTGGTTCAACTTTCTTCCTTTGCTTTCGCTCATTTCTCAGACGAGGAAACTTTCAACTCATTCCTTCCTTATCGGGATGGATATCGCAACCTTCTTAACTTAGAACAGATGCTTCATTCCCTGCCTTGGGAACCCATCCTATGAGAGGTAGTCATCAACCATAACGATTGACTACATACAGGAGGGGAATAGCTACCTTTTCTGGCCTTAGCCTGTCTAATGGGTTGGGTGGCTGGATAAATGAATCTTTCCTACCAGGAGCTTGAGAATCGGAATCATATGTTGCAATTCCTAATGGGATTGAATAGCACTTATGACACTACACGAGGTCAGATTCTGTCCATGGATCCTTTTCCCTCTGTCAATCGAGCTTACTACATTCTTCAGCAATTGGAGAAGCAGCGGCAAGTTACTGATTGAGTCTAAAGCATGACATGGAAGCCTTGGCTGTGAACAAAACTAAAGCTTTCGAGTGGAAAAAGTAAACTCATTCCATTTTTAATGCATGTGCTTTAAGCGCTATGGTATGTCATGAATGGAGGGATGGTGTGCCAGCAATGAATCCTGCTCTCGCCCTTGCTGCTGGTGCCGGTGATGCTAGCTCTTTTTGATCTGTCCTCTTCTTTGCCTTCATTTCCTTGCTCAACGCCTTTTTCTTGTCTTTATCGGGTCTTTCTGTCTGATGATTAAGGCCTTTTGCCTTTAGAAAAGGGCTGAAGAAAGGAGAGAAAGTGAAGATAGGAGAAAGTGGTGCTATACGCTATAAGAGAGAGCCTCATAGAGGTGGACTGGACTTGCTTAAGCTTGAGTTCTTTCATAGGAAGGAATATAATAAGGCAGTAGGTTTACATACCATAGAGCAGGCGACCGGGGAAAAGAGGACAAGAAATGAGAGTTTATGCCGCCTTCTTTCCTAGCTCTTTTCCTATACCCTGTTGTTGAAAATGACTTATGTAGTCTTGGATACGGATCTAACTTGCTGACGAATCAGTATCTATTGAATCAGGAGGTGAGTGAGATTGTTAGAATTGGCAAAAGATCTTCTTATCTGGCAAATAAGAGCCCACCAAACGAGTGGAATAAAAGTAACGAGTAAGACAGCTTCACCTTGCTCGTAAGCCTGGGCGCTAGCGCTTGGCCTTGGAATCTCAAACTGATGAGAGAGAGTCTGGATACTTTATGACGAGGTATGCGAAGCATAGAGCTGTGTGCCGGGCAAGTAAGTTTGAAACATAAAGTAGTTGGAGTACTTTTTCTTCCTCTTCCCTCGCCTTAATCTTGAATAGAACTAAGCCCCTACTAGATAGATTCATTTTATTGACAAAGATTCCAGACACCATGAATGCGCCGCTTTCTCGACTAGCCCCTCTTCCAAGCCTATTGATAACCAAGCTACGACCTATCTTATCTTTTTCTATTTCTAGGACCGGGAAATCGGGACAGAGAACACCGTCAAGCAGTCTTTCTCTCCCGCCTCGCCTATCTCTCATCAAAGAGTATCAGAAAAGTGACTATTCGTCCTACTTAACTGCAGGAATGCTAACCTCTGACCCTAAAGGTTTATGAACTGACGTCTTTCTTGCGCATATTCTACCTTCACGCTTTGCTCCTTACTCTTACTTACTACTTTGAATAGTGGAATTCCGCGAAACATAATGCATTTTATGGCATGTTCTTGTTGCCTAGTACCTCTGTGACCTTCTTCGATATCGATTTATGAGGCATGAAAGAAACTAAACTTAAGGTCCCAACGAAAGGTAGTTTACTTGCTAACTTGTTATAGTAAGGAATTAGTCCTTATTTTTCTTTTCATAATTTTTCTTTGTTGGTTCATTTGCCCCTCTCTAAGTCAAGGTAAAGTCTCCTTCTTTTCTTGTAGGGATTCTTTGTGTTGTAAGTCTTGTATCGAGTGGATTGGGGTCTTTCACACTAAGGCATAAGACTTTCAGTAAGCCTTTCATTCAGATCCTAATCCTTGTATTGATAAACTCCCTCCCGAAGCAAGGGCTGAAGATCTTTTTTATGTGCTTGCAGGTCTTGTTTCACCATTGATTGGTCTATCGGTCAAGGCCTTTGGCTTGAGGTGGAAAAATCTCTTAGCCCGTAGATCCCGTACGCTTTCCATCTTTTCTCTTTAGCTTTCCATTAGCTGTTCAGTACTACATCCATAAATAGTAAAGTACCTAACCTATTCTGTGCTAGCTTTCTAGTCTTCGATTCCGGTTAAGCAGCGGGGGTTGACCATTTGGGTATCGTTTAGCCGGCTAAGTTGCCCTCCTTTCTTTGTCTATTGGAGTAAGGGCAGGAAAAGCTGTCGATGCATTCCAACTCTCTTTTAATCTTTCTTAACTAGCCTTTTAATAAGAGAGGTACAAAGAAAAAGTTAAACAAAATCCTTTGGCTAAGTCCCCTAGTTGGCCCTCATTTGATCTTGGTGGAATAGCTCCTATCCTAGTGGTGTAAGCCATCATTCCATTCCTTCGTCTGGTCTAACCTGGTGAACCTCTCATCTTTTTTCCTATCTTCTAACTTTTGTTCCGTGAGGGATATGATCAAAGTGGATACCTTTAGGTGGTATAATAAAAGCATGACTTGCTCTGAAGCTACGGGATTCGCCATGCCTGGCTGCAATTTCTTAATTGACATGATTTTTTTTTATACCATATAGATATTATTTGATCTGATCAAAGCTATTCACCTGAAGCGTTGTGGACAAAGAAGCTGAAAAGGGATGAGCTTATAGCAGACTTCGTCCAGTCAAGCACTCCTGCTTTGGTGGTGTGGCTCCAGCTTACAGAGTCAATCCAGCGTAGTGTCGTATTTTTTGAAGCTCCTTCTTCTATGAAGTGCCAGGACACAGATATAGGGTTGATAACTTCAAGGAAAGGAAATAGGATGATTATTCTTAACCTAAGGATACCGAAAGAAAGACAACAAGAAAAGAAGCCTGAAAGAACTTCCGACCCAACCGGCTTTTGCGTGCTATTCCTTCAGCCCTGGTTCAGGGCTAGTTTAAATAAAGCAGACGCCCGAGGCTTACGTAGTGAAAAAGGGCTGACGCGGCTCTTCTCCTCAACCTGTTCAATTGGTGCTAGCTATAGAACGCACTTTTTCTATGCTTTATTTACTTACTATACTATAGAGGCGGAGTTCCCCCTCAACAACTTGACCCTACCTACCAACAGACTTTAGTACTACTTACTCTCCAGCCGGTCCTTCTTCGGCCACTTCTTCGAACGATTATGAAAGAGTTGGGAAGGCCTTCTCATAGCCTGTGAATCGGAAGCCCGTCACCATACCAACTCGCTTCAGACTCACTTTCCAGCTCACAATTGAGAAAGTGTTCAACTTCAAAGGTCGAAGAAAGACTTCGAGGAGCAGGGATGATTTGAAATCCTGTATTTTTTTGACACTGAACACCAAGCCAATCTTGTGACTTAAGTACAAGCAAGGCAATGGACTCTATCTTAAAGGTATGGAACTTCTCGACGCAACTCTAAAAATTCCTTAAAAGCCACATCTCTTTTAGCTTATTTTATTTCGAGTTAGCGGTTAGAGGGCCGTCAAGCAGCCTTTCTCTTATATACGATAGCACTGCTGCCACTTCTGAAGCGTTGGACTTCTTTCTGTCGATACCTTGACTTTAGAGAAAGAATAGGGGCGAAGCGGTTGAATTGGCTTCAATCGAAATCGTTCCTTCCTCTCCCTATCGGTCGAGCATCCTTGAACCTCTTCCTCTTATCTTAGATTTTAGGCAAAAGAAGCATATTGGAAAGTTTCCAGTAGAGCGGGAAAGAAGGCTTAGTCTCTTACTTGAAAGAGCTTGTTGGAGGAAATTGATCAATTTCAAGGGAAGAGCCCGGCAAAGTCCGAAAAAAGAGATTGAATACCCGGAATTCGCCGATAAACCCCTCCGAAGTAATTCAATCTTTTCAGCCAGAGGTTCCGAGTCCGTAAGCTACTCTGATTGAACTCGACATCAGTGATTTCGAGCGTTACTGAAAAGCAAGGGCATAAAGGAAAAGACCCTCTAAACTATTTTGTCTTCTTTTGAAGATTCCTTTGGTGGTCACCGGTGGGTTAACGAAAGAAATCTGTCTTGGTGTTCATCACCTGGTTAAACAGGTAGTAAAGTTAGGCCGTCGATCAGGGTGGCTGTATGTTGCACTTTACTGTAAACAAGCATAAACATGCTTTATGCAGTTTTATTCTTCTACTCACCCTAAGAGGTTGACCGAACTATCGGTTCCCATCTCTCTCACGAGGACGGGACTCCCAAGGATCATTCCCCGTTTCACCGTAAGGTGATCCGTAGGCGTGATGATCGAGCAGATATAGTAGTAAAGTTGTATCTTTCTTTACTATAGCAAAAATCAAAAAATTGGCTTCAAAAGTGGATAGATCAACTTTCTCTTCTATCTCTACTCCCCCTTCTAATGTGAAGGCCTTGGCTACCGATGCTGCGAATTCTTTTGATTTATTCAAAGAATTACTGATTAGTATGTTCCGTCTATCTGACGTATTCCTTTGCTACAAGGAATTACTTGGGATCCGACCTGGAAGGCCACACCATAACAGATGAAGCCTATCCGATTGAAGGGCTCTCGTCGTAAGAAAGGAGTGAAATCTGTCTTCCGAGCCTTCCCCTTTGAAATCCATTCTTGGTTTCAACTTGCTGAGTCTCGGAATCAGTTCCGTGGACGTCAACAAGCTAATTGGTTAGGCGCGTTGTGGTTTCCTTGGACTTTGTATTGTTTTGACCCTAACAACGAACTCATCTCGCAGATAGGTTGTTCTGCATTTGAGGAAGCTGTTAGAGTCGGACATCAAAGTCCAGAGTTTGCTGAGGTTATGCCCAGCCTCGGCCGACTAGGTCAGTCTATAGAGGGTGGGGGGAAGCGTAGGATATTTGCCAGTTGTAACTGGGTTATCCCGCGTGTTTTACATCCCCTTCCAAAGTGGTGTATGACGGTTCTGTCGACACTCCCTATGGATGGGACTTTCAACCAAACCGCTCCGGTGGAACGGTTGGCAGGCTCATCTATAACGTATTCTGTAGATCTTTTTGAAAGCAACCTATCTTATAGCCTTCGTGCCCAATACCTATTGGTCACTTCACTTCTCTTTCAGACAGGGAAGACGTAGTGCAGTGTGAGTTAGAAAGAAGAAGAAGAAAAATGACACTACCTAAGCGAGAAGAGACAGCTTGAATATTGGTGAAGTCAAGGCAAAGGAAATGGGCTCTTACACTATATAGACTGATTCCTTAATGTTCCCTACATCTCATGCACTCTTATAGAAAATAATACAGTCATCTTAAACTCCGGCTATAGTACTAGCATCTGCTTTCAAAGATTGCTCTCTGAACCGGAAATGGAGATCTTGGAGCGCACTGTTCTCCGTAATTGGATGCAACAATGGCTTCAATGGTTGAAGTGGTACACTACTGTAGCTGAGAATCCATATACTCGGCTCCTCACGCTCTTAGATTACCTGTATAAACCTCCAGGTATCGCCGGAATACGGACCCTACATTGGTCCGCTTCGGCTTACTTTGGAAGTGCTATGATTGGGCGTCTCAAGAACTCAAGGTAAAGCCATTAATATTGGCTCCCTTGTTTGTGTGAGGGAGGAATGTCACAAAATGATTCTAAAGGGCCTGGTGAGGTAGCTCCTTGCCAGGTTGACGACTAGGCCTATAAGACCGTAGAAGAGGAGAAGACGGAAGATCAATGGTTGCTGCTTCTCGTCTGCTGCGTCTGCTAGTCCACTAGCTATTCCAACTACGGCTAGCTGCTAGGAGAGGAACTCAAACTACTAGCTCGTACAAATAAGAAAAGCAGTTAGGAAGCCTTATGGAACTACCAGCACATTAAGGGAGAAAGTCTTATTCCTAGAGGTCAAACTCTCATCACCGGAAAAACAAGAAATGAGGGATATAATACCATTCTGACCTGTCCTTCCTTCCCAAACCAGCTAGCTACTAAAGCATGACGCTACTAGGTAGGACCAACAAAAGCTGCAACCTATTCCTTCTCCGATGCGCTTATCCCATCTTGTTCATGTCCTTCCTTGATAGGGGATAGGATAGGTAGGGAAAAAACCTTGCATTCGTCCTTATCCCTATGGTCAAGCTGTTTCACACCTTAGCACAAGCGCTAAGCGATAATAATACCTTTCTGAACTTGACGTGAATCTTATGCCAGTCATCAAATTGGAAGATGGTGGTGCCCGAGTGTCAATATTTTGGCAGTCCATAGGGAATGCATTTCGAAAGCATCTTTTCGGCGATAAAGGAGCTAATCTTTTAGGTGATAAAGCTACAGAACAAGTCCTCAAACGAAGTGAGGGGAAGCAAGTGAAGAGAGCGGAGCGGGTGAAGAGCACTTTCTGCACTTTTGAACTTCAAGAAGCCAGCGCTTCTCTTGATTAGTGAAATGATAAGGGCACTAGCACGAGATCACTGAAACCTCGATTTCGACTACGGATATTAATCCTATCCTACCCGTCTCATAAGGGCTACGACCAGAATCGAAGTAAGAAAGAGAGTAAGATTAGGATATACATAGTCTATATCTTCTTTTTCCCTAATCTTATTAGCCCAGCAAGGAAAGATATGGCAAAGAACAAGATAACAGTAAAGCCACTTATCTCTTTCATGAGCAAGGGCAGTTGGCGGGGAAGCAAGAAGAAATCCAAGTGGCCAGCTGAAGTGGAATTGGATTATTAGATCCGGCTTATTGTTATTTCGAGCAATGTCTAAGGCAACTCTCCAATCGTGGGAAGACGCTGCAGTTCACCGAGAATGACGAGAGACCTACTCTCTCCCATCCCAGGAATAATTCAATAGAGAGAAGAAGGAGAACCGAAGATATCAAGCTTGGCTGCGCTGCCCATCGCATCGGACTCCCAACGGCTAAGAGCGGGAACCATGATTAGCTTAATGCCTTTCGGCTATAGTACATTAGACTTCTACCGGCTACCGGGAAAAAGATTAGACTAGATCAAAGGACTAGATCGATCAGCAGCCGTAGCTGCAGTAGAAAAAGCAGTAGTTGGAGTTGGTACTTCAACCGGTTCTTTTACAGTCCCACCTTCATAAAGAAGAACTGCCCTGAAGGGTAAGGCAGGTCAAAAGAGTGGGCATCTTTCCTACCTATGGCTAACTCAAAAAATCTTAGAGGGGAGGTTGCTCTGCTCTGGATGCACCGGTCAGAACGGGGAAAGCTGCTCGACGAGCGCCGATGACGGCGGATGGTTGAATCTACTGCGAGTAGCACTAGGCCGTCAGCGGAATATTAGGTAGTACGAGTTGCTATATTTTTCCATCCCCCTTCGGGAATAAACTCTCTTTGACTAATATAGGGTACGTAAAGGGAAAGGCAAGAACACTTGTAGGTTTGCACCTAATGTCTAAAGCAGAAAGGACAAGATTCCTGCTTCTGCTCGGCGAATTCTACTCGGCGAAGCGTAATTATATGCCTCTCTCACCGGCCCAGCTTCCCTAACAACTCCTTCTATCCCAGGTGGCCCATCCTAACATTCAAATAACCAACGAGGGGAACACTCCACGAATGAAGAGGATAATCTCCTATCCTTTTTTCGAGTAGTTTTGGCTATCGATCTAGTAATATAGTCAAAGTCTTGGTTGAATCAAGGTCCGAAATTAGAACACTCAAATAGCAAATAAAATCTTTCGATATAAGGGTCTTAGAGCCCACATCCCCTATAGATTGAAAATCAAATCTAACCCCTTCCGGTTCGAAAGCCAGACCATAATATCGAGCTAGCAGCTTAAGAAGCAAAGGTTTGGACAGTGGTATAGGTGGTGAAAGTGACAACAGATGCTGCAGCCGCTTCAGAACGCACTGATGCTAAATGACGGACAAAGCTACTCCGCTACGGCATAGGAGAAGAGGCCTACGCACGTTGAAGTAGGTGTAACGGCGGAAACACTAGTGAGAGAAAGAAGGCAAGGTAGGTGGTGTTCATGCCCGAGTGGATACTAAAGTGGGTTCAGATGGACAAGAAGAAAGTAGGGCTTGGATCTAGTTTGGTCGGAGTGCCCTAGAGCCGCCCATGTGGTCCGGTAGGTATTTACTGTGCTATCCTATTCATTTCTTGATTCCGTGCATAAATCAGATGGTTGCTTTTTGTTCCCGTCTACTTCCAACTAACTATGCAGCCCTGTTTGAAGCGAAATCGAAAGTTACATGAAACTCGACGCCTAGCTCTTTTTTATTGAAGTTAGGGGCGAGGGTAAGGGTGAAGGATAAGAGGCTATGGCTTTTGAGAAAGAAATTCTGGGGAAGTCGTTCGGATCCAAATCCATAGCCCGTTGGATATCTTTCCCAGTACAATCCAGTGGACCGGGGTCTAAGTACTCTTTTGAAAGGAAAGGGGGGTGGTTGATCGTAAAAAAGCATTAGATGCGAAGGCATAGGTAAAGGTGGAGGGTTGGTGTGGCACGTAAGGCCCAGTTCCGGTTGAAGTATCACCCACAATTGTATTTGATTGAGTTTAGGTAGCGGAGGTGGAGACAGTTGAACCAGAGCCTGTTGATTGAGATCGATATCGAGATTCCGCGAGGACAGAAGCAGGGATAGCAGGAGCTGGAGTCAAGCACGTGAGAAACTACCAGGTCCTTATTGCACCGTTGAGATTCGTACACATTGATGGTCCCAGTGCTCCAGTTCTTGTCGAAGACCCCGGACATGCATGAATCTTTCCAGCTATTTTTTGGAGTCCCCAGTTGGGTTCCCCCTTCAGGTAGCTCCCTACATGTTCTGGCCAGTGTTGGTTCCAGCATTATCAGCTTCAGTTGCAGTTCCAGAGATTGGCTTGGCTCTATTCCGCAGTTGTTTGTGAGCCATCAGTTCGGCCTTCCCTCCATCTAGTTCTTTGCCGTTCTTGGGCTCCTTCTGGTTCAGCAGGGCTTCTGTGGTGACCAAGAAGCAGGAGCTTGAGCTCAACCAGCCATTGATAATCACTTTTGTGGTTCCCAATTGGGATGGAGATTCCGGTCCGGTGTAGGGGACACCTTCTTCATGATCTAGGGGTCAAATGTAGCCTGCGCTAAGCAGGGAGAGCTCCTCTTTGGTTCCATCTGCCCACATTCTTCCCTTCCATCCAGGGGAATTCGGGCTTGATTGTTCCGTGTAGTCGATTCGCTCAGTACCTCCATGAACAGAGTCCATGAGCTCGGGTTACTAGCTCAACATACGCAACGGGTACCAATGCTAGGTTAGAATCCGATACTAAACTCTTAAAGGGAATCGTGGTGGCATACGAATAACCTTATCTTGATACCATTGCAAGTGTAAAGACCAATCCCATCATGGCATGATAGGGCCATAAACGTCAGACGATTAGATAGCACCATAAGACTTCCTTAGCGAATACTAGCGCCATCCTCAGACACTGAAGTCAGTCGGAGATATAGATTCGATACAAGCCCCATAGGGATCATAATCGGGATATCCTCCGTCCAGCCCCGACCCGAGCCACTCCAATCCCGGGAACCTTACCTGAGCTACTAAAATGAAGGAAATCTACTAGCCTTACTTCTTTCATTGATGGGGCTCCATCCCTCTATCCTTCCCTCAGCTAGGTATGGTAAGGACAACCTTGAATCGCAGTTTTCATGCTCATACCAACCTTCATTCAATACGGGTAGGGTGAGAATGAAAGACGAAGGGTAGATAACCCCTAAGATAAAGCAGTCAACATCCACCCTAATTCTATCTTATTCCGGGTGGGAAAAAAGAGAAGTTTGCCATCAACCCATTGACAAGATCAAACATCGGATCACTACTCATCAGCGCTGGCCGGGTTCAATTCCTGCTTGCCTTTCATTTTCAATTGTTAGAGTAGTCTCGAGCCGCGCTCTTCTGCCATGCGAAGGGAAGATCGGATTGAATGGCTAGCGAACTCAACCCTTGCGGCAAGAAAAGGACCCAATAGCTCATAGCCCGGGTGTGGCTCCCCTTTATTACTTCTCTTACTTATTATTTAGTGGCCCGGCCCCCTTTGGTCCGAAATAGCCGTACGCACTCCTCCATATCCCACTCTGGAGGGAGGGCCCAAGAATCCTATATTTTTTGTTGAGTGGAAGTAGGAATGGAGTGGCTCATGCCAGACCTGAGAGATCATCCTACTTATCAGCTAGTTATCGGCTAGCTCAATCGCAAATCGGGCATCCCATGATATATTCAGCCGGCTTGTTAGCTCAGCTTGTCTCCCTCGGGACTCGCCATTCTCGCTTATATAGGATTCCATTTCGTCTCCACAGGTTAGCCTGTCTGCCTGCAAGGCCCAATCGAAGCAGATTGTCCCCGACCTTACGGGTTCCGGATAGCGCCCCTTCACTTGTAGTTTCGCTACTCTAGGACATCAACACCAACTCAGGCTCCAGCCCTAACTTCAGCTTTAGATTAAACTTCAAATTAGGTACCAGCCTTGGCCTAGGCCTAAATCAAGCTATCGCTTTCCTCTTTCTTCTAGGGTTGTTCTCCAGACCAGGAGGCTGAACCCCGTCTCTGTAGGCAGCGATGAGCCTGCAAGTATAATAAACAGCGGAGCGGAGACATATGTTGTTGTTTCAGCAAATTACAATTATGAAACCATAGCTTAGAAGAAGAGGATTTCCGCCCTTTCAAGCAAGGTAGGTAAATATGGATGATATACTACAGAATTCGGATCAGCTCAGGCTCCGAAAGATAATATGAATATCCAGAAGTGAGAAATGGTGATCTTCCATATCTACTCGATAAAACGACTAGAAAATGGTGAGATCATTAGCGAGATCTAAGAGTGCGAGGGGGGTCGAAACAAGAAAACAGTAGCTAACGGGGGCTGCGTCAGGCGAGGGCATCGAAGTTCAGTCTCAAAGGCCAGCGCAGCGTTTTAGCTGGTTCCTTGTTATAGCAAAATAGTAGCGCCAAGGTGAATCTCTTTCCGCGGTTCTTACACCTGTGCCTACACGTAGGATAGCCAATGGATCATAAGTTCTTCCTACTAGGTTGAATGTATTATAGATAGAATGCAGGACTTCTTAAGGAAACTTTTTTGCAATAGTTTAATAGGCATTTACACGACGCTTAGAAAGTACACTCCTTGAAGTGGTCACCGGCAGCTAAGCAGCACGAGTAAAGAACTCTGGTTCAAAAGACGAAGGGGAGAAGCAGAAAAGCAACTTGATTTAGCCGAAGGTGAATCAGAGCAGGGAATAGTGGAAAGCAAGAATCGGGTACGGCGGGGGGAACGGGTCCTGGACCTGGAATGTCGGTTTCACGTTAGTAGGGGGTCGGTTTTAGCACTTACGAATAGCCCCCGTTAGCTTCTCTACTGGAATAGAAACGAATGGATTCGCACTAAAAGCTGGATCTATCTCTTCCCCCGAGTCGTGCCTCACCAAAACTAGTTATTTTTTTTACAGTCGTGACATCGCTCCGCCAGACCCAGTGTGGACCAGGAGGGCAGTGACACTTGTCGTTCAAGATAAAGGGGAACGATCCGCTTTGCGAACCGCCACCGTTGACAAGTCTCCTTAACGAAACAGAAAGGGTCACCGAGAGGCCGAGCGCGAGCTTCGTCCAGAGCTTGACCAGTGGATGGTTGAGTGCGCAAGAAAGAAACTAAAGCAAGAACCAGACCTATGCTCTTCCTGTTCTGGTTACCCGTCGATCTTTCTGCCCTTTCTTAATTCTTAATAAGAAGCATTCTTATCCCTGCCTACTATCTTCCGAAAAGACAAAGCCACCCGCACTTGCCTACCCGACTAGCCCGGAAAGCAATTCTCTCTTCGACCTTCCTCTAACCTAAAATAGTCGTACCGCTCTCCTGAAAGAGATAGATTTCTTGATTCTCTAAGCTCGCTAAACGCCCTATAAACGCTCGAAACATAAGGAGTTTTTTCTAAGCTAAGCCGCTGGAACGACTACCAAAACTGGAGATGTATTCTCTGATCCACCGACCGATAACTGAACTAGCTTGACTTAACTATCCCGAGTGCCCCCTACTTAAGAATCCAAAGGTGACCTTTAGAGCTAAACTGCCCAAAAGCCTACTCAAACAAAGAAAGAGCGAATAACCTAACTTGCTTCACTTACAAAGCAGGACTTGAAAGAGGAACTTTCTCCAAAGTCGAGTCGCCCAAGAGTACTGAACTTACCGCGCCGCCGGCACAAGAAGGAAAGATTCCTCCCAAAAAGAAGAGACGCGCATCGCACGCATTCCGGAAAGAGGGATTTATCTTCGACTCCTTTCCACTAAAAAGCTTGACTTTACTCTCGCTTTCTATACTATATAAGAGTTGCACCAGAAAGAGGGATTTTTTCTCTAAGCAAAGCCACCTGACCATCAAACAACAAGAGAGTGTAGCTCTTTTGAAGAAGTTAAGGGCTTGAAACTGACTACTGCCTTTCACTTTCAGGTTGTTACAAATCTGAAATACAGGAGAAAAAGGGTTGTTTCTTAGTGAGATTCTATAAGCTCAGAATGAAATCGCTTGGCTTGACTTAACTAACACTTTCCAAAGAAGAAAAACTCGATATCGATATAGTATTGATCCGATCGTACCTACCTACTTACGAGAAGGAGGGAACGAAATAGGACTGAGGAGTGGAGCTAGCGGATCTGCCGTAGGGTAGGGGCTCTCCGGAACTCCTGATCCGGTGTTGGAGACGAGTGGCTTGCTTTCATTCTTTCTTTCCTCATTTTTAATGCTTGGGCGGGCAAGCAGAAATAGGCTTTTTTGGCTGGGGCATAGTCACAGTCAGAATCGACACGGAAAAAGCCTTTAGTCAATCATTAATTAGTAGGCTGACTTTACGGATGGCCTTATGTCTAGAGGGATCCGATCGAAGTCCACGGACAATGACAAGAACGAAAAGAAAAAAGTCGACGTCAAGCCCTATCTAAGTAAAGCTACGGCAGTCCCGTGGGAACCAGATACCACCATTCATTCTGATCTAGTTGTTCGAGTATTTCTTCTGCTAATGGGCTGAAGGTTTGGAACCCTACCTTTCACTAAAAAGTACCACCACTTATGATCACTATTGGATAATGTGAAAGCCATGAAAGAGGAAGTGGAATTCGGCCGGTAGCTTCGAAAAGAATTTGATTTGCAAAGGAGGCCACCTACCATTATTCGGGTCTCTTTCAAAGATAGAGGTCGGTCAAGAGAAGAGAGAGAGCTCTTAAACTTCGGAAAACCATTTCAGCCAGCACCAAAGAAGATTGCAGCAAGAAGGAAAGGAGAAGAGGTCCTTGATTGAAAATGGGTAAAGAGGTTTCAGCTTGACATTTCCCAAGGTTGGTTCGAATGCCGTTTGGGGAACGAAACCGTCACTAGAAGAGGAAAGTAGGATTTAGATCTCTGGAAGACATTTCAGCAAGCATTAAAGAAGCTGGACTGAGAATCCTCTGTTAGCATCTCAGTTTCAAGTAAGAGAAAGGCAGTTCAGCCCGCTCGAGCATCTGATCATCATTTTTGAAGAGAAGTCCCGATCTCCACCCAGGTGTCCATCCTACACCTAGGCCTCGGTCCAAATCATATATTGACAACTCCCAAGCAAGGAGAAGAGACTCAAAGTCATATTCCTTGCTTCAATTTTTGTGCTCGTCGAATGAAGTTCGTCATCATTGGAGGAGAAGCCTGCTCTCCACCGGGGTGATCATTGTAGGCCTTAACCGAAGTCATATCTGTTTAAAGAATTCAAGCAAGACTTGAACTTCGGAAAATTTGGAAGCAAGCATTGGAAGCACTGAAGGAAGAATTCTTTCAAGTATAAGGGAAGCAGAAAAGGAAGAGATATCCAAATCTTCTGATATATTGAGGATGCTGCAGCAGTTTGGTTTCACCTCTAGATGGTGTGAGTGGATCAGAGCTTGTGTATCCACGATTTCATACTTTTTCTTATCTACTTGCCTCCCCTATGGTGACTTTCAGGGGACTAGAGAGACTAGACAAGGAGATCCTCTTTCTCCATACCGATTCATCTGGATGGCGGACTCCCCTGGTAGGCTTATTGATTAGGGAGCTGCTTCGGGACTTTACTCCAGTTTCCATCTCTCACAATCCATGCCTGCCACTTTTTTTGGGCTGCCATTATTCACTGGGCGGTGCTCTAAAGCTCTTTGGGAGCTGGTGTTGAAGTGTACTAGGCTTTTGTTAGCCTGGGTCCATTTGTTCTCATTTGCAGGTCAGATCTAACTACTGAGATCCTGTCTCCATAGCCTTCAAATTGACTTCCTTTCGCTGTTTTGGATTCCCGTTGGTTGTTTGGAAGCTATTCAAAGAGATTTCTTATGGAATGGCCAAGACCTTGGATCTTGCATGCACTTAATGCGGTGGGAAGCAGTTTTCCGGTCAATTCTTCTTGGGTTGGGATGCAAAATTCCATTACCTTAACCGCTTGTCAAATGGGCTTGGAGATTTGTGATGCAACTAGAGCCGGCGTGGGCTAGGCATAAAAGAGCTAAGTCTCTTCCGCAGGGGCAGTTCTTCACGTCCATTAGCGTTCTTTGCCTCTAGGTTCATCCATTTGTAACCCCTGGGTTGCTATCGGACATCACCTAAGGCAGGGGATTAGTATTATAGTTCGTAATGGCCAGGCGGGTTTTATACGGATTCTTGGGCCTATCCCTGGGCCTCCTGATTTCCTTTGCTGCTTTAGGACTCTCCTTATCCTGATTGATGATATCAAGTTGAAGAATGCTTTTCTTGGCGCTTACTTCAATACTAAGAAAGAAGAACCCGAACACGACTTTTTCTTTAGTTAAAACCTGCACGCTTTCCTCGGTTGGAGATAGGAGAGACCGGCTCGGAGGTATCCGAGAACGAACTGCCAGCTGCAGCAGTCTCGTCTTCTTGCTTTGGAGGGCAGGACGAGAACCTCGTTACTACCTTTTCTTAATAGATAGAGGTTTGTGGACCCTTTATCTCAACAACGCCCAGTACAGGGAACTGATCTATTAAACCTAGCTCACGAGAAAGAAGAACCAGGGGAATCTCTCCACCTAGGAAATGCGGCATGAAGCACGGGCGAGCAGCCTACCTGCAGGAACTAAGAGGCAATTAAGGGAAATCCCCAATCCCCTTGACTCGGAATGAAGGGAAAGACTGATCATGGATAAGAAGCGAAGACAAGCCCTAACAGCCAATTCTTTCTCCTTTTCCGAGGAAGCATGGTCAAGGTCAAGTGCCAAAGACTTTGACTTACTTTCAGGATGGAATTAAAGAAAGAAGACGGGCGTTAGCCAATGGCTTGACCGGTGGGTGCTCCCAGTCCAACTGGTATTTTCCTTATGACTCCGACTGTGGGTTTACCTGAGATTAGACCGATTCTCCTCCTGCTGCTCAACCAGCTCGGTCTGACCTGACTTTGACCGCTTCCTGATCGCTGGTCAATGAAAACCCCAGATCCTTAGCCCTATCCTTTGCTGGCTGGTTTTCCCACAGGGACTACTCCTTGCTCTTTTCTTTATTGTTGGATGGGGAAGAATAAGGTGTTACTGTCTCTGGGCAGCGAAACCTACGATTGAAGGTCTTTAAGTTTTGAAGCATACAAGATGAAAAGAGAGCCGTTTGGTAATCTTAAAAAATCGGTGTTAAAACAGTTGCTTTTTCAGACCAAAAATAAGTGCTTTAATGCGTGGACCGTAAGCCCCTACTCCTAATAAGTTGCGGAGTTCAGTCCCTTCCAATATGAGTGTAAGACTTGCATCACATTACCTCCTGTGCTAAAAAAAAGCAGCTAACTGAGAATGCCAGCTGATATAGGACTACCCTTGCTTGAAAGGCGTAATCCCTTAATCGATTTTTTTGTAAAAGAGATCCCCCTTCCCTTTCCAGTGTCACTAAACCGGTCTGGTATTCCTAGATGCATTCCTTCTTTTCATCGAAAGATGATATATCATCCGATATATCGAAGGCCGTCAAGGCTTGCTTACTTGTTAGAGTAGAGTAAGTAGAACCGTTTCTGGCACCGGAAACTCTGTTTCTTTTAAGCGAGTCGTCGATTCGCGGAGGGAATCAGATTACGAAGTCTAATTCACCAAAAACCAATCCGGCACCTTGTACTGGTTTTGTTGACTCACTTTGAGTAAGCCGACTGACTAGTAGCGTACTGGACAAGGCTAGGTAAGCGGCCACCTGGTAATATCGCAGCAGCTCTTCCAATTGACAAGATCCCACCTCGGAATCTCTAGGGTCGGATACACAGTGGTTACGGGACGACGTTGAGGAACTACTCTGACAAGATCTGAACACAGTGATTTCGAACATCACCTACGATAATTGGACTTCCATTTCCTCTCTCTCTCTTTTCTCTTCTAGTCCTGATGAGATAAGATAATGGAATATAGGGACGGGTTGTTCTTTTTACTGACTGAACTCACTACCTCGAGAGCTCAGAGGAAAGTTAGCTTTAAGTTAATCGAAGCTACCGGCTCTTCCACTGACTCGTCCACTGCCAAGCTACAGGAAGGGACTTTATTCTTCATTGCCCTAGCTTCGGAATCATCTCAATCTTTATCTGCTTCACCAGCTTCTGGTTCGTCACTGAAAATTGGAATAGAATTTCTCTACGGTTGTACTTTCTTTCTTCTTTCTACTTTCATTGCAGTGTACAAAATCGATAACAGGATATGATCTTAACTTCAAGCTATAAGTAAAGTACATGTTTTTGACCTACTCAAAATTGATTTACCTAGTTTTGCCAAGGGCCATATCCCCTCACTGTCTTGTACAACTCCTGTCAGTTGCTTTCGAAAAGTGTATTACTGTTGTTTGTTGAATCCTGAAGAAAGAGAAAGTACTACTTCTATTTTTCATGCTGCTGGTATTCGCTATGCAACGTCTTCTTTTTTTATTATCTGCATCTAAAAGATTATTCTTAATTAAGAATTAGTCTTTTTTCAATTAGCAGTCGAGTTCCGATCAGCTAATTACTGTGAAATCGAATTCAAATTGATGTGGCACCTATCCAAAGTGGGGTAATAGGTTGGTGTTTAACGTTCTTTTGATCTCGAATTTTCTTTGATTAAAAAAGGTCTTCAGTCATGGTCTTGTTCCGCCTTTGATCCTTCGCCCTGGCTCTGGTTCCCACGCCGTGGATCCTCTCTCGGTTAGGGCCTCCCCCACTCTCGCTCTCTTTGCTGCGAATTCCCGGATGGGCATCTTCTTATCGAGTCTCCTCGGTCTTTTCTTCTTCCTTGACTTTTGACGCTCCTGACCCCTAATAAAGTCCTTCTTTTCTTTATTGTTTTCTTGGGGCACGAACAAGAACAAATCTTTTCCATTTCTTCTTGCCTCACCTTTCTTTTTTACTTGAGTGTGACTTGGGGACTTTTTTTTAGTCCTACCAATCGATTATGCCTTCGCACTTAATTCGGTAAGCAATCGGCCTCTCATTCCAATCCGTTCAGTACTGGAGTACGTCTCGTAGTCAATTTCTTAGTTGAGTATATCGGAAAACGCTTTTCATTAGCTTGACATGTAGTCCTTCGGGGAGGTTTGCCTTTTATGAAACCCCGTAGACAGTACCCGCATAAAGTGCTTACAAGAAGACGATTTTTTACTTGATTCAGTGATTTCAGTTGCAAAAGTGCCTGTGTCACGAGGGTTATGAAGCCTCTTTCTTTTCAGCCAGTCATCCATTATACTAGTATAAGCCTTTCAGCCATTCTAATAATCCCTAGTCCGTCTAAGCCAGTCTTTCAGCATTTCTCTTTACCGGGGGGGACTGGTCTTTGGTATACCCATTGGCCTTGCGCTTTCTCTCTGGATTCGCTTCAATCTTTTCATTCTTCGATTCGTTCGAAGTGAAGGGAAGGGGGAGGTTTTAGATGACGCATCCTTCCCGTAAGGCTTAGTCGCGGAAGGGGCATTTCCTTTTTCCGGAGTTCTTGTCTTTTCTGACCGAGCAACTACTGATTTTTCTTTCTTCTTTCAGGTGGTGAAGTGCTGTTGAAGGAGATCGAGTCTTTTCCTGGTCTAGCCCCATGCTCTCTTTTCAAAGTAGTAAGCGCAGGTTTGATCTGTCGATGTAGTAATCCTTTTTTCGTCTAGTCCGTAATCATAACTATATAGCAGGCTTGTTTTTTTGCCGCTATTACGCTATCCTTCAAATCGGAGAAGTTTCAACAGCTGCCCCTATAAAAAGCAAAAAAGTTTGAAATGAAGTCCTTGTCTTTTCTTTACCCTAGCCTTAACTTCTTCTAAGGTTGACTGCTTTTCTTCTGCTTCAGAATCAATGGGAAAAGGAATTGAACTGGCTTCAAATCTCAAATAAAAGAGCGCCGGTCCTTTACCTTTGACCTATCCCTCTTATCCATAGCTTGCTTGAAAGACTACTTATTTTGCTAAAGAACTAGCTTGCCCATTGGCTGGGAGATTATATAGCTATTTAGACTAAGGGGAGAGCTGGTCTTACTGTTAGACACGATAACAATAGGAGACACCTTATCCACAGCCGGAATTTTGGAAGAGTAGTACCGATAGCCGGCTTACGAATTGGACCTTTATTATTCTTAGTCCTCTTATGACTCTTATACAAGCTAGCTCTCTTATGCGCTTGCCTCGGATTACTGGTAATGTTATTTAGGCCCTTCTTACTTAGCACTGTCAGATCTTTGTTTTGAATGATAAGAATAGCCTTAAAAGACAACTCACTCTTATCCCCCTATTATACGAACTGCTAGTCTTTGACGCCTGTTAGTTATTTAGTTATTATGCGCAGTAAAAAGGGGAGCTTAATAAAGACCCCTTTAACACTTAAATAGCATGTTAGCTCGCTAGTAGTACTTCATATATAGCCGGGACTTATGAAAGACATAGACGGAAACTCGAAAGTGGGAATAGCCCCTAAGAAAGATAACTCCCATTCGATGCCAGAACCGGATGGCCTTATGCAATTGGATAGACTGTAAGAGATTCTCCTTTTACTGGACATGCTTGCACTTCAACTAATTCCCCAGCTGCCCTAACCTTTTCTTTCTTATGACTTTAACAGAAACTAAACTTGAGCCCTTGCTGCCTTTTACCTAATAAAAAAAAGGAAGAGACGATCAACCTAACAGAGCTCCAAACTCGGGTAAGGAAATCGGATAGCAAGGAGATGCTGATGCCAACTTCGACTTTCACTCATAGGAGAAAAAGGGGCACTAACAAGGATGAGGCTAAGCTTCCTCCCAAAGCAAAAATAAAAAGAATAGGTAGGATTCGATCCAAGGACCTAACTTCAGTGTCCACAACCGGGGTTTTCCAGACCACCCTTGCATGTTCACGCGTATATCCGATAGGATGCTTCATATTACAACGATTTGCCATAAGCCTAATTTCCCATAAAAGGCGTTCGTTCCTGACATTAGAAAAAAAACTCTCATTTCGCGAGGGCGGAAAAGATCCTGCGTTAAGAAAAAAGAAACCTCTTCGAGATTGAGACTGGGTTGGATAGACTCTTGGATAAGACGAGTCTCTTTCTCGTTACGTACACTGAATCAATGACGTTAGGACCCAATGTACACCTTATTCTATAATAAAAGAACCCGATTAAGAGCCAAATCGAAAAAAAAGGTAATGGGAAGGGGGCTCTTTTTCAAAAGCGGATGGAATGATCTAAATTAATTCAAGCGCAAAGCAGTCTTACACAGATCTAATAATCCATTAGAAAGTGGATCTCTCTTATACGAAACCTTAGTAGAAGGAAAGAGGTAACAAGACGAAAGGTTAGGCTTATAAGAGAGGGATAGGAGTATCCAGGCAGAGTGACTCCAGGGACGTAACTCTCACCTTCGATACTATATCGGGGAAGACCGCATAAAAGAAGCACAGTATCGCCCAGAAGCTTATGGTCTGATCGATGGGTTTTAGTATGGATTGAGGATTTCCGGAATCGCGTGTTAAGCACGAGTCGAAATTGAAGCGGAGGATTACTTTAAGGCAATTGTTGGTAACTATTGATTTAAGCTTAACTCCTAGTAGTGCACTCAATAGCCGGCGTTTGGCTTCAAAACTCCAACTCTTTAATTGTTTAGAGGCGCGTAGCGGAATCGGATAAGATAAATGGATGTTATTAGCTTATGGAATTGATTTAAGTTAAGTTCAAACTAAGCTCACAGCAGTGAGGATCGAATGTTTACTAAGATTTTTCATCCAGCATTCAGAACCCGCCTAAAGAAAGTGTTCCCTCTCTGCTTTCATGCTCCGCATTCAATGCGCACAGTTCTTTTCTTTTTCTTTTCTAATGGCGTCAGCTTCTGTCTCTGTTCTTCTATAGTGGTCACTGCTTGTCCTAATCGAATGTGAGACCTCATCAATGCGGATAGGAACGGATCAGATTAAGAGTAGTCCATTCTCTTCAACCATTCATAGTGTTCGCTCCTGGCCTCTTCGCCACTCTTCTTTCTAATGGCTGCTATTGCTTTCCTTCCTCTTCTATAATGGCAGGAAGGTCAGTTCACAGGCCAACAGAAGCCTTGTACTATGAAGAATCTCAGTTCCGCACCTGTCTTAGGGTATGATATGAAGAGTCCTAATAGGTGAATGCCCGAGTCAGGAAAGCAAAAGGAGGGCAGAGAAAGGGGCGTTCACTTACTGTTTGCTTGCATGTTGGGGAAGGCTCTTGAATGAAGAGACTTTTTGAAGTATAGCTCTACTAAAGTAGTAGGCCTAACCTTCGGTTCCCGTAACCAAGTTTTTTTCTCACTCCTTATGTACTTTTTCTTACTTCATCCATACTTTTTTCTTTTTTTCAGTGTAGGGCAAAGAGCGCTCTCTTCTCTACTTGAACTTCTAACTAAAGGCGAACAGCCGGCATTGCAAGCAAATATCAAGCCCCCGCCCGTTTGAAGTCGTTGCGAGCCGGAAAGCGTACCGGCAGTTTGAGTCGCGAAAGGGCCGCTCACTAAATTTCTTATTTAGAAAATAGAAAAGAAAAAGATTCTTTATCTATCTATAAACAATTCAAAAAGAAAATGGATTTTCCAATTCTTCATTCCTGGGAAGCGGAAGAAGCAGATAGAGCAAAGGCCTTCTCTTTCCGTCCGCTCTTCCCGAAGTGAGAGAATTGCATGTAAAGATCCGTAAGGGCTTATAGTTTAATTGGTTGAAACGTACCGCTCATAACGGTAATATTGTAGGTTCGAGCCCTACTAAGCCTACTACCCTCTTCTCTTCACCCCTTCTTTATCGCGTTTCAAAGCGTATGTACCAGATTTCCTCTTCCCCAAAGGAAATCTCACCCGTTCTGAGCCTCCCCCCTCGTCTGCGAGCTACACTGGTGGGTTCTTTCTTTGTGATGGAGGAAGAGGAAGGAACAACTAAGTCTCAATCATAGCGGTTCAGCTAACCCATAAGGGATCTTATCCCCTGCGCCAAAACGAGGTTGGATGCGAGATTCGGTGATTTAGAAAGAAGCAAATGGCCCAGCTCAAGGCGATCAGTAAATAGAATAGCCGAATTCCCGGGATCGAGCCGGCTCAAGAGAAGCAAAGGAAAGAGAAGAGGTGCGTAACCTTTTTTTTCAGCGTTAAGTTCAATCATTCCGCATTCACTCGCCAGGAATAGGGCAGACGGAGAAGGCGTAACTAGGATTGGTAGGACTAAAAAAAGGTAAGGGATGAAGAAAAAGTCAATACCCAGAAAGCTCAGCAAGGAGAAGAATGAATGCCTCAGGGGTCATGACAGATTGAAGGTTTGAAGGAAGAAGAGGCGCTAGTCCTTTCTGTTGCCGATGTTGCTGCTCGTCAGTTGGTAGTTGGGACCAAGAATTGCTTGAGTTGAAGAAGTTTCATTTTGAAGAGCCGGCATTTCCACAGTTGTTTGAAGGGCTAAACGAAAGGGGAAAAGATCCCACACCCCGCGTAAATGCTTTTTGCTCACCCGGTTATAGGCCAAGGCAATAAAGACTAGGCGAAAGGCAATCGGCTTTGTTCCTTTCTCGTGTTGAAGAAGCAAATGTGGCACACTGGGTGCTATCATATGGTTAGGCTGCTTTCTTTCCTCGTTCAAAGCCCGCTGACGCTAGTTCGATTTTCACACCGAATCGTTTGAGTGATAAAGAAGCCCCAGAAGCGATAGGAAAAAGAAAAAGACGCACATGGGGAAGGTGACGAAGGTTGAGCCAAGCAAAGAGGAGCGGAAAGAACGAACAGCTTATGATATCACCCTCGGGGAAGAATTAGGCCCAAAAGAAGGAACTGGAAACTCCCCCTTAGATTAAGGCGAGCGAAGGGACTGACCTTCTTTTCTTGGATCACGGATCACGATTAGTCATGGTGCAGATTGATGTCACTAAGCCCCATCTGCTTTCCATTTTAGCTCTACTAAGAAGAGGGTGACGTCCCTCCCATAGCATAGCAGCCATCCATCGTCTTATGTTGGTTTCATGCTTTTTTGCGTTCGGCCGTGACGCCCGCTTTCGATTCTTTCTCCCTTCTTCTATTGTTTGCAGCCGGCTTCCATCTTCTTTTTTCTCATATTTCTTTCCTGCTATTCAATCATCCTCCCAACCAATTTGAAACCGGGAAAACGCCGATTTGGATGCCAGTTTAGGAAATCCAGTAGACTTGCAACCAAAGGGGAAAATCAAACTTCTTTCTTCTTGCCCCCGGTAGGATGATATTGAATGTGACTCTGTAGACCTTTCAGCACGGTCTTCTACGACCTCCCCGATAGAATTGAACACTCATTTCTGAGTGGCTAGCTTTCCGGATTCTGTGCTTGATATTCCGAATATGGCATACCAACCATTCACTTACTTACTGGAATGAAATGAGGGAAAAGAAATGGGATCGACTATCGTAGGTAACGTTTGAAATCACTGATGTCCAGTTCAATCGGAGTAGCTTACGTCCTCGGAACCTCTGAATCTATGTTCCGAAGCAAGCCAGCTGGTTCGTTTACCGTAACTTTTCTTTAGGGGGTAGGACGTTAGGCAAAAGGGGAATTGGGTTCAAATCAAATAGGTCCCTGGCCGCTTTATTCCCCACAATCACACGGACTTGGAACATGATGCTCACTACAAATCTGATCAACAATGCTTTCTCTAACAACCTTAACAATCAACCCTAAATCTGGGGAGCAAAGAGGTCTATATCATACTCATTTATACGCGCAAGGTGCGGCATCAGCCGGAACGCGGCCCTCAAACAAACAAAGATAGGCGTGTCAGGAAAGAATGTGAAGTCACCCCTATTTCGCTGTCCAGGGAGAAAAAAACTAATAACCTAAAAAATGCGTGACGTTTGGGAAGCATGAGCCCCGTACCGACTCATTGGGATCCTAAGCATACAGACCGTCAGGATGGTTGTCATACCGTCCACTGTCGTCACTTCAACTTGGCATTGGACTCAAGCCGGCTTCGTTTGATTGACCGTTCGAAGTCTTATCCGGTACAACTAATCAGAACCACCAGGCAACGTGAATCTCACTCTATCATAAACAGCCAAAAAGCTGCTAAGCGCAACCTCACGGGCCGTCCCCTCCGCCTTCTTCTCCTTCGACTACCTCTCCTCTATTTTCAAGGTAAAGGCCCACCAGAAGGAGGCGGGTGCTTTCATGAATGAATGTGGTAAACCAATCAATCTTTTCTTTCCATATCGGGGACAGGGAAGCAGCCCAGCTAACTCGATTTCAATAAGAAAAGAGAGGGCGCTCTTCGTCTATGGAGCTCCTCGCTCTCCCTCTCGATTTTCAAAAGTAACAAAAAATTAACGGCACCGAGAGTGAATGAACTACCCGGGTAGAAAGGTTCTATAGAGCTCTATAGAAAGGAAAGGCTTCGTTTATCCGCTCATAATGATTGTAGAGTATTTTCGGGTTGGAGGTCTAATAGTAGTCACATCAAGTCCTCCCCCTCTTACTCAGGATAGCTAGCGAGAGGAATAATCAACATTATCCATGAAAGAATTGAAGAATGAATAAAATCTTATCTAAGGTAAGAAGGATAGAGAGCCTGTAGCCTGCGTTTTCAGATATGAGTGAGTCAGCGCTTTTTCTGCTATGAATGAATGACCTATATATTGATTTTCAAGCTTGAAAAACAAACTTTCTATCGCTTTCTTCTATGAGAAGGTTCTTCCGTAATAACTTTCAAGAAGACATCCATTCTTCTTTCATTCTTTTGAAAAGCCTTTCTTTTCATCATTGAAATCTGCCATTCATTCACAGAGCTACTTTATCGATGCGTTAAGCATAGTTTCTATGTCTCCAAAGATGAGACTATTAAAACATAAATCTTCCAACTCTCACCTGCAACTCCTAACTGTCCATCGATTGTTAGTTCTCTTGAGACTTCTGTTACATCCCTTTTTTCAGTCTTAAGGGTAGATAGCGCTATAGGCTAACGATAAGATTAAAGGGCCTTCTATTTAGTCGATGCTTTTTTTTCCTTTGATGGAGCAAGCGGAGGCTCGAAGGCTTTATGGCGCGCTTTCCGTTTTCTCGCTTGGCTGCTTCCTTCGATAAAAAGCTTATTCAACAATTGATTTAGAAGACGGATTAAGAAGAAGATAAAGCCTTCAACTCTGAAAAGACTCATTTGATGCAGCGTATTCTCCGATCGGGGAATCAGCTGTGCATGAAGGAATGAAGTCAAAGGCTACGAAGTAGTAAGATGAAGGGCTCCGCTTTGTAAGAGTACCATAAACTCAAGCTAGCGGCACCTCCTGCACCTCTTTCAATCTGCTGCCTTCGTCCCCTGCCAAGGAATAGAGTAAAGGGACTTCCTCTTCCTCTCCAGAGCCCCGACCAGTGAAGACTGAAATTCATACCCCTGTGTGAGCTAGTTAGACTAGCAAAAAGCTGTGTCATGTCCGTTCTCGTTACACATATGATATGGTACCTATTTATCCTGAGATCTCTTTTGCTACTGGTGCAATCACCTCTCACGAGGTTGAAGCTGAGCCAAAATCAGTCCCACTAACCTGGCCAATCTCTCGGGTGCTACTTAGAATAGAAATAGTCAGAAACGAAAAAGAGAATGTTATAGCGCTGCGAAAGAAGGACATTCTGATCGACCCGATTGGCTCTCGTTCTGGTTTGGCAGAAAGGTGAAAAGCACGTCATCTTTCTTCTCGGACTTTTTCAACAAAACAATCGACACAAAACCAATATCTCAACATCTTCTCAGCTTTACCAGACAGGTCTTTTTGTATCCGGTGTGGAGTGCGTCGAAGTAGGAACATAGCAGGCAATCTCCTTTCTGAAGGGAGAAGACCAGCGGACAGTAACGTACCGGCATTCAGACGCCCTACATCCGCAATCACAGCCGTGAAGTCGTAAGTCGAAGCTCTCTCTGTAAACTCGGCAGGATGAAATCATTACACATACCCTACTTTATACAGGAGCTCGGGCATTTCAGAGTGGGGAAAAAAGCTATAAAAAGCATCCTCACAGGCTGTGTCATCTGCTAAGGGAAGAGTGAGACGTCAGTCATATAATATAAGACGAATATAGTTCGAAAGAACACGCCTGCTTTTTGTTCGTAGGATAACTGAAGCCGCTGCCTTCCTGTTCCTGGGCGCTGCTTTAGTTTGAAGGACTAGAACTCCTTCTGCCGGTCAAGTTCATGGGAAAGAGTCCAATTCCCCTAGTCCTACTCCTGATGGTTATTTCGGATTCTGTGTCTGGGTGCTATCTTCTAACTACTGACTCCTCGGGCATTAACGTTGTCACTTCCTTTATTTGAAAAAAAAGGAATCTGTTCGCTAGGCCCGGTTCACTTGAAATTGAAGTTGGTTGATAAGCAATAGCAAGCCCGAGTTTAATTGCCATTACCTGTCTTTGGTACTAGGGGGGTTGCCCTTCTCCTGCCTCTTACTATACTTGAATCCCTAATAAATGTTAGCAATAAGAAGAATAGGCTGCGTCCGATTCCTCTTCTGCCTTTTTGATTTGCGAGAGCCTTGGATTGCTTTCGGCAAGGAACTTTCTCTCCTAAAGATGGTATTCCAGGCCAGGAAAAAGGAGCGGCTTTGAGATAAGGGTCTTAGAAAGGTAGCAAAAATACAAGCTCTTTTCGCACGTTAATCAATAGTTTAGATACCACCCACGGACATGAGGAAAAATCGGTATACGGTGTTTTAGCTGTTAACAGCAGTAAATCGTTCTTACCCGCGCTGTCTTTTCTGAAAGAACTGTTGCTAGGTCAGAATGAAGCAAATTTGCCTTACTTTGAGGAGTGAGACATGGCATCGAATGCGCTCTTTGTTTCAACAGTTTGTACGAATAGGAACAGAATCCACTACACATGAGTAGGTTGTTCAAGAAGGGCTTAAAGGAACTGACACTTTACTTCAAGCTGGGGAAGGTTTGCTGGAAATCAATCACTAGTATAAGAAAGGCAAAAGAAAAGGCCTTTGCCACGTGAATCAGACTAGGTTTATCTCAGATGCGGGATTACCAATGTCACGATTGGAATTAGGAAAGGAAGCTGTGTTTTATATGAGTAGGAGGTTGAATCAATAGCAATAGTAGACACGCTACGATCTTTGGCTCTTTGCTAGACAAGAGCTGTACTGGAAGCATCGAATAAAAAAGTATTGGTGGAAGTAATTACTTTTGCCATGGTTCTTGTTATAGACTAGGCTGCAAGTGAGAGTTGCGGTTATGAATCATCGATCGTCATTTGCTTCATTCATTCCTATCTCATCTTTACCTGCAGGGAGAGTCATTCATCTAACAAGAAAAACGAACGGAGGCACAGAGAGATTATATGACCAAAGGCCTTGTCACGAGCCGGATTCGAACCAGCACCCCTGGAATAAATCCAGCGAACTTCCTTATTCTTATTCAAAAAAAAAAGAAAATAAAGTACCCCAAAGGGATCTAACTCAAATGGATTAAATAATCAGACTTTCTTCTTCCTCTCGTCGACTGGTCACTCATGCTTGAAAAAAAAAAGAATAAGCTTGAAGTTAAGAAATAGAATCTGTTAGAGTAAGGCTAGAAGAGAGTAGCTCATGCCCGGCAAAGGTTGAATATCAAAGTCTGTTTCCTGGTTCAAGCTTATGTGACCAAGAAAGAAAGATTTTTCACCAAACAAAAAAAGGTAGCGTCCATTCTCGATTTCTATTTCGACAGAGGGAGGTATCATAATAGAGTCAAAATCACGATTAGAGGAAGTCCGGATAAAAGGAATAATCCAATCCGCTTGGGATCAAGGCTTTTTTCCTTTGCTGAATCAGGAATAGCCGACTCCAGGTAAATGCTTTTCCCAGCTGAAAGGCGATGACTAGTAGATTCGGGGGTACCTATAAAGCGAACAAATGTTCCCATGGTCATGATTGTTGACTAAACAGCCCTTTCTCTGATTCCCCTTGCCGACTCTGAACTAACTCATGCTTGAATGTGAACAACCGATAGCACGGAAAGCAGCATGAAACTAATTGGATTACCTTCTTCCCTGGATTCGTTATAGTAGGAATTTCTCTCTCGAACCCGCGGCGCTGAACCCGAGAAAAGCGAATGTTCAATTCAGCGGGCGTCAGTCGTCTTCTTGCTGTTGTTGAATATGAAGTTGTGATCAGCTTAGCAGTAAAGAGCTTAAGTTTAGCGAGAGTCGTATTCGGATTCATTCCGCTTGAGCGGCCTTCTCTTCTCTATGTGAGTTACGGCAAAGGTAGTTCGGTAAGCCTCGTCATCTAGTATGACCAAAGCATTAGCCCTGTCTCTATCCTTAGGCTAAGGGCGCATAGACTGGACTTAGTGAGGTGAGGTAGTGACGGATGATGAAACCGTACCTTCTAACTTTCGGACTTTGAAGCTGGCTTGACTTCTTGACTTAGAGCTTTCACATGGCAATCGTTGATGGAGAGTGAGAAAAATCGAAAATAATTCAGTAGTTGACAGAGGTAGAATCGGCATCTGTCTCGCCTGCTGGAAAGCTTGACTTGGCTATTGAAATCAGCAGCAACAAATCAACTTAATCAACATGTTTAAGAACTTGGAAGAAGTCCTCACTTACCTTATAGATAGTAAAATATCTGACTTCAGATGCGCGGATTATGTAGCAAATGCCGCACGCTAATGCGTAAGCCATTGCAGTGCCTTTCAGCAGGACATAAAAAAAGTACTACTTAGAAAGTGTACACCTCCTCCGCACGTATAAGAGAAAGGGGCTGGTACACAGTTGTTGTTCTAACGACTACAAGTATAGTCCAGCATTATAGGGAGGGGCGCTAAAGCACAAAAAGGAAGTTCAGTAGATTAGTCTTCCTTTGCCTGAGACTATATGTGAAGTTATGTTGGAGTCAAATCTGCATGGGGATGGGAGTCAAATCAATGTTAGGGGAAGGTCAAATCAGTAGTTGATTGGGCCCTGAATGCAATTATCCTCGCGGTTCCCTGTAAATGTTCTACACTCTAAAAGGCTCGCGACAAGAGAAAGATGGGATGATGAAAGAAATGAAATCAAACCCGTGAAGAGCGGCGGAGAAGACCCATTATCAAAAAACCTGTGCGCTTAAGGGCTCGTACCTTCATGTCCTATCTGTGTCGACATCGACGCAGCGTCAAAGGGGAACTGGGGACCCCGATCAGTCTACGATGACGCAGGGAACTGACGGAGCAGCACTCCTACCGGCAGAACAGCGATCTTCCTCCTTGATCGGACTTTGAGCGCACCCCCTCTCTGACTGGTAATACACTCGGAATAAATCAGGTGAGGCGAGTTGGAGACCTAGTGGGGCTTCTCTTCATTCCCCAATGTAGGATGATGTAGAACACCATAACAAACCTTTCTTCACAACAAAAGGACTTTCCATAAAGTCAGATTTGATATTGTTGAAAGGCTTGGGCAGCGCTCTATTTGAAATGCTGTGCGGTGGCCCAAACGTCCTATCCTAACGCATCTTTTTCTTTTTAGACCGCAAATCCCTCTTCAAAACCAACGGGAAAGCAGAAAGGGAGAACCTGGGGCTAGGTTAGGTCATAGGACGAAAGAAACGTTCGTTCCATCCACATCAGAAAGCATGCTAACTGGTACATCTGCTTATGTGCGGCTCTGGACGACCGCTTCTCTTCCATTGACGGTGGGGATTGTCTTCCAGACATAGATAGAGGAAGGGGCTCGACCCTCACCCAGCTCGAAGAAGTAGCTCTTTAACGAAAAAAAAGTAGGGATTAGTTGGAACATCTGACGCTGCCATGGCTTGAATTTGAGTGGATACCCGACCCTTGTTTACGGCTATGAAAAGCATCGAGAAAGAAAGGAATAGGACCTAGGGTCGCTCCGTCAAAGAATTTCACTAACCGGTCACTTCTACTAGTCTCGCCTACAACGGATTCAATAGCAGTGGATCTTGTTAAGACCGCGTCTTCGCGGGGATAAGAGAATAGCTAATGCTATTACTATAGCACCAACCAAAAGCAGATTCTCGGCATCTCAGAGCAGAATGGATTCCCTTGCTTTCGGGCGATTCCTCTTTGAGCCCGGCCACTCTTTTCATTTACTATCGAGAACTGGATTCGTGAAAATAGAGGATCTCCACTTGACTTATAGCTGCGTAAGAAAAGCGTCTCAAAGGAGCTGGAAGAGATCCCCTCCCCCGCCTCAGATGTACTCTTTCTTTTGAGGGATGATGAATTTTGAGGAACTGAGCAACAAAAGGGGCCATGAGAACTACTAAATGGTCTGATACCAAAACCAACAATAAGAAAGCTAGCTGGCAAGATTCACAGTCGATGAAAGAAGGGACAGAGTGATGGCATCCGTAAGAGAGGGAGAAGGAAGAAGACCAAGCACATGAATCAAGCGAGGACTTAGACAAATAAGATAGCCGCAGTCACAAACGAAAGCTTTTGCTAACCTAAAGCAATTAAGACAAGCTACAATAAGATTGCACTCAGTGCATCAGTCTTATTCCTGAAAAAGACTCGAAGAAAGGTTGCTAAGGTTGAAAGCTTCATCCAGTGAGGAAAAAGTTTATGACTCATAGCATTACTCAGGGGAATCCTACAAGCCATGAGACCCTTTACTCCTGAAATGGAATTATGGCCTTAAACAAGCCATTAAGACATTGGCATAGAACTCAACTACATCGGGCCTACACTCAGACTTAAGGGGCAGCCCAGCCAAAAGATGAGGAAAAGGAAGAGGAAGCCGGAGAACGACAGAAGGAAAGAACTCTTAACAAGAATAAAAGACCTTTGACTACGGGCATCAACCAATTAAGATGGCGCATTTCAATACCTAAAAGAAATTCAAAAGGAAATCGACCTTCAACTAAAAAAAAAGACTAGACGACCTCAACACTTAAGTAAGCACAAGAACCTCTAATCGAAGAGATTCGAAAGTGCTTCTCTCCTCTAGTTCAGAACTCAAGAGGAACAACTCTCAGAAATCTGCCTTACCGCCTCAAAAACAAAAAGAGGTACTTTGTTCCAGTTTCTCGAGATGCGTGCGGAATCTCTATTTCCCGTTAACGGTTCTCCATTCTCGCTTTCACTTAAATCAAAATAGTTTAATATTAAATAGAAAAAGCGAGGGGCCGGAGTCAATGTCAATAGACTGTTTGCGACGTGAATCGAGTGGTAAGACTTGGTACGGGACACTAATTCCACCGCTGGATAGGAAATAGGAATTATTAATTTGCCGAAAAAGAGTATTGTTAATGGACGAGAAGGAGGATTGCCTTAATTAATAAATAGAATCAAAACAAAAAAAGAGGGGCAGAGACCACACCGAGAACTCCTGCTTTTCCCCTTGGGATAGGGGTGGTTGACGATTCCCTTTTGAATTACGTCATGGAAAGGGGTAAAAGGTTCTTATCTACGGGACTCCTACTTTACCTGCTAACTATTTAGCTGGCTAACTAACTCCAATTCATCTTCTGGGTTCCCGCCTGGCCGATTGATCCGATGAGATTCAGGAAGAAAGATGTTCCAATCGTGATGGTTGTTCAACGACGAATTCAAAGTCTATTTGTGAATGATTGTTCATTCGCTATTTTCTAACTATTGGATAAACTACTCGGGCTTTTAATAAGCCTTTGAACCCCTTAAAATAGGGGAACCCTAACCTAAATTGCCCGTTCATTCTGATGAAATCACTTATCTCTTTCCTTTAGAAAGGATCTTGGGAGGCTCGCTATCCCGATTTATTCGGAAGTGCAGACGGAATAAACTAATCAGAGCGAGGACCTTCTTTGAATCTTTGACTCAGTCAGCTCTATGCCCTTGTCTTGGAGCAAGAAGAGCATAAAACTGCCTTCCTTCACATTGTTCCGCTGGTCCGAGCTACTTACTTTACCTTTCTAAAAAGCTCGTGAACAAACTCTCTCTGATCCGTACTCCAACAGAGTCACTGTACTGGGCTATAAACCTTCAAAAGCATTGGAGTTGCGCCTTGGGCAGCAAGAGCAGGTACAAATTATTCAAGCTGACGCAGACGGACTACAACTACTACATACTGGTATGACGACTGATGGTCTGAAATCTTTCTTCAGAACTCGCTTTTGGCGCAGTTCTCACTATTCGTTATAAGAGCTTTTCCGCAAGGGGGCTTTCAAACTTATTGTTCCCTTGCTCTTCGCTTTGCCGCTCAAAAAGACAAACAAAGATTTCAGTCTAAACTAAAGGGGTTCGGGGATATCTCATCCCAACATAAAATCAAAGATGATAAATTCCTTAACTTAATTAGTATGAACCTCTTTCGCGAGAAAATCTAATGTTTAGGGAAGACTGGGGGGTAACCTGGCCTGGAAGGCCTTGAAAGCGGCCATTCTCTTTCCTATCTAAATGAGGAATAGCTACCCGAACTCCAAATTGAAAGAGAATCTCCTAAACTCAAGGTTGCGGTGGAAGAAAGAAGAGAGCTCCCGAAAATCGTTATCCTTTAGGACCAGAACGTACAGCGAAAAGAGAGATTTCCCTGTGCATGAAGGGAGGGTGAAGCAGGCTAAGTCATAAGAATCTGCTTTCTTGAAAAGACCTCCTGCTATGCTAACGAGGGGTCTTAAGCAAACAAAGTACCAAGAACTTTGGATATTATCCCTTTTTCTGCTTTACTTTCTTTTAACACAGGGGGAAAAGACTGAGATTCATTCCCATATGGAGGTTACTAACATAACAACCCGCCTTATCCTTTCCTTTGAACAGAATTCTGTTCTCAACCAGAATTCTGGGGTGTGGATGCCCTTCCTGGCTAAAAGAATGGCTATCAATCTTGATTTACACATTGACTGCAGAGCAAAGCAGAATGAAGCTAGTGATGCTATATGCTTAACATATCAAATTCGAGCCTAATGATGTCCTTTGATCTGTTTTCTTTAATTTGATTCAAATTCTAGTAGCTATATGAGACTGACCTTCTTTAGGACAGGAAGGAAGAGAGTGAAACGAATGAATTGCCCTATTTGATCTAGTCTCTTCAATTATCGTTACCCGTACATACAAGGATCGTTGTAGCTTATCTCCTTCGTCGAAGTCAAATCCCCTTCCCGTGCGTTAAGCCTTTCGAAACTGAAGGTGATATTTGCATATCGTCATATAGATAGAGAGAGAGAGGCTAAGCTAAGCCTACGTAATGCTATGGGAACAGCTTTTTGGTCTTCAGCTATGCTATATAGATGCGCTACTTTGTGAAAGAAAACATCGTAAATAAGCAAATAGCATTTAGAATATAATAAATAGCGACTAATAAAAGAAAATGGGGAGTGGCTTGCGGGCCGGTCGTCATTGCACACTAGCTGGTCAGTGGGGTAAAGTGTTCCGTTGGTGTTCTGCAATCGCACAAGCCGGTCAAAGCCCTTCTCTAAAGATAAAGAAAAAAAGAGATAGAGATTTTCTATTCGTTTCATTTCATTTCACTCATTTCTATTCACTCATTTCGTTGGAAAAACCAACGCTTTTCTAAAATGGACTTTATCAAACCGTCAAGAAAAGAAAGTGAAAACTGAAGAGTGATTTTATGAAATTCTCTCCTTTGTTGATTCTTTCTCTCACACACCGAAGCCTTCGGATGTGGAAGAAAGGGCATCTATATTATCGTCGTTATCTATATAATAGGTCGTTTTAATCTGTCAAATATAAAGGGGATGGTGCTCGTTTCCCTTCTGGTAACAGCTGAGTTCGTTCTTGGGGGTGGTCAGAGCTTCCTAAGCACTCATATAGCTGAGTGCGCGGGCCCACAACCCGACTTCTCCTTTTCCCCCTCGAACTCGAATGAGTTCCCCCCTATCCGACCCCTGTCTCCACCGTGACCGTCGGATTCTAAAGAGCAATTCAAGGCCTATCTTAGGTCTCTCGAGGGGAAGACTCAAACCTCTGTTGATGTTGGGGCTTCTTCTTCATCCTCAACATCGGCAGAGGCGACTTCTGCTGCGCCGACAGCGAATCCCGCTCCGGGGGCGCCAGTTCTTCCCATATGGAGCCCCCGTTCGTTGCACTTATGGAGAAAAAGATGCGCTCCTATTGTTCGCGCCAGGGCTGAAATGGTAAATTCAATTTCAAGGGCGCGGACCTGCAGACTGACGCTTTAGACTTTGCTCGGGAGGAATGGGCGAAAGCCGGCAAGGACAGGGAAGATCTAAAATCCTTTATTAATTTTGTTAGGGGCATTGACCGCTATGAACCTACTTTAGACCAGTTTTGAGAGGCGGGTCACGCTTTCTTTTTTGGCTCCTGGGGTTCGAACTAGTCATTAATGGTCGGCTTAATTGGTATCCTTTCGGCATGCCTTTCGAACACTTTCATTTTGAGTCTTTCATCTTCTCGTCAGAAGCGAAACTCGAACGGATAGAGCAGATGGTCCAACTACATAACTTTTTCTTTTTCATTACTTCCATGGTCGTGCCTTGTGGCACGGCAGCACCCGTACTATTGAAATGGTTCGTCAGTAGAGATGTTCCCACAGGTGCCCCTTTTTCCAATGGTACTTTAATTCCTATTCTTATCCCTTCATTCCTTCTTTTGGTCTATCTACATTCCAGGAAATTCATACGCTCCATGGACGGAGTCAAAAGTGGAGTCTTGGTCAGAGCAAGCTGCCCTATTTTATTACCAGACATAATTGGGAGAAGCTCATCCGAAACGTTAGCGTTAAAGGCCTTATTTTGTTTCGTTCCCATTCTTCATTTTCTTCTTCTCGAATCCAAGGGGGACTTCCCATATTTAGAATCTTTTTGCGGTGTGCTCCGTTTACTATTCTTTCGTACTTTCTTCTCTTTACCACGCGATAGGTCAGCGAAGCGTGAGCGGGCGCGGAGAAGAAAAGGCCAAACCCAAAGGCCTAACGGGAATGAGCAACGACGAAATGACTTCATAAAGTGCCCCGGGCGCCCCCATGACGAAAGAAGGGTCGAAGGGTTTGGGCCTGTAGCTTTCCCCGTCCCCCCTTCGTCGGGTGGTGCTTGTGTGTGGGGTGTGCCACCTGAAATCGGGCTTGAAGCTCCCGCCTTACCAACGAGCCGACAGCTGATGGCTGTTGGTCACGACTACTACCAAAAAGTGAACATGAAGATGAATATTTCACATGGAGGAGTGTGCATCTTTATGTTGGGTGTTCTTCTGTCGTGCGACCCGGCGGCTTATGTGCGACCTGTGGCCCACGCCTCCTATTTGTTCAGGGCGGGCGGCGTGAACTCTGATTCGATCCGGGTATTCAATCCCGCCGCTGAGATGCTCAGTTGAATCCTTAACCTTGATAGGAAGATGGCTTATTCAATAATTCGTGCATAAGGGTAAGGAACTTTGGATGAACTAATGCGAATGGGTGTAAGCTTCGCTGCTCGAAAACACCCAGTGCTGACCACACTGAGAGACACGAACGCGCAGGTAACGCCAGTTGGCGAAGTGGCGTAAAGCATCCAACGCGGTACGAAAAGAGAGGTCGTGATGATATCATCTACGTCCGTACCGCTCAAAGTGGAGTAGATCCCGCATCCAACTAAGTCTTTGACCAGGGAACGGGAGAATTCCCACTACCGCTGGCGGGCCAGCCGGGCCGTGAGCGCGGTGGGAACGGGCTTCCCAAAAAGCCAGCCCCGGCCGGGGTCCGCATAGAATGAAGGGGACGGCCCGTCGTTGTGTTGGCAAAGCGGGTTGCGGGCGGAAAAAAGCGGACGTGGGGACTCGGGTCGGAGCGCAGCGTAACTAAAAGAGCCATTCCATTTAGGACGAGACAGAATGGGCGGGCACGAGCGGTGACGTGTCCGAGCCGATTGATCAGACGACGACTACTTCACTTATTAAATTAGTATTAGCCGCCTATCCCGTAATTACATGGGATAGAAAGAACGCGAAGCGCTAGCGCTATAGGGTCGGTTTTTTGGGGATAAGCTTGCTTCTTCTTTGGCTTATCCCCGCCCCGACCGGCAGCTGCTGGGTCTCCTCATCTCTTCTCAACTTCCCCCGGTCTTCGGCCTGAGCTGTATGAGGCAGAAACTCGTCTCACGTACGGTTCGAAGGCCGAGCCCCACCCCAGCAGTAATGGTGCGGCTTAGGTCAACTAACACAAAGAAGATACAGTTCACTCAACGATTGCCTTTGGGTTCCGAACTCCATATGGGGAAGGAACGTTGTTGTTTGCGGGGTCTCGATCATTTACATGGACCCACTTTTCATGGAATTTGTGGGAATTTGATGATCTATAAACCGTCCTTAACGAACGATCGGCTCATCTTTGAGCATGATGAATCACTTCGTGCCGACCTGTTGTCAATAAACTTTTTGGCCTCATATGAGAATGGAAAACTGGAGCTTCATCGGTGGATGAAGAATCGCGAACATAATAATTTCTGGTTAAGCATGTTCCCAGAAAAAAGATACTTTCGAGAAACAACGAGCACGACTGAAGTGGCTATACATACAAATCCATTTACGGATCTATATGCTTCGATTGGAACTGGAAGTTCAAGAACAGGCGGCTGGTATACTACCATAATGAAACTGCCTTTTATTTTTTTTATTCGGATAGGATTTCTGTTGGCTTCGTTGGGGGGCTCGCGTAGTTTGTTACGTCAGCTCCAAAGGGATAAATTGCGTTGGAATCGATAGAGTTACGTCAAGTTCATAATTGTATAAAAGGAGTCAAAGTAGTGACTGCAGCGCATCGAGGCATTTCTTCGACGGTCCCCGTCCGCTCGGAAGAATTCATGGGCCGGCAGGCGGGCGAGACAGAATGAGCGGGCACTACTAACCAAGCCAAGCCGTCTTCTCTCCGATAGGCGCTGGTAGCTTGCTTCCAAGCCTTGCCGTTTATGAGTGGCCCATGGCCTGAAGGAGCCTTAAGCACTTGTACAATGCTTAAGTCCTAGCTCTGGGCAAGGAGTGGCTAGGGGTGCCTAACGCTGTTAGAAGGTTGGGCAAGGATAGGGGAATACCCTTTTTGAAGATGATTTTGGAGGATGCTTTTGATATTGGGTGTCAGTTCTGTCCCCGATTTTGCTTTCCATGCAGACTGCACGTTCATCTAGGTCGAGGAGGGTTCGACAGTCTCCTAACGCGATAGCACTGAAGGTGGAACCTCAGATGTTGGAGAAAGCAATGCAGACGGCATCACCTTCAGGTATCATGAATGTAGCTCTTGAGGTTTCCATCGATCTATAAAAGACACTACACTATCATTTGGTTTCTGTATAAAGTTCATTAGCTCAACCAATGATGGCAGGTAATCGGTCTGATGCTTGTACTGGTGTAGGAACCTGGAAACAACATCTTCTTACGTCCAAAGTTCATTTCATAAACAGGAACTAATGCAAACTAACGTTCGGCTTCTCTCTCGAGTGACTTCTGAAAAAGTGCGAAAAACATTCTGTCATTCTCTTCTGTAATGCAGCAATCGTTCCGCGAGCATTAGATCGCCTGTCTATACTTACTGGACTTAGATCTTGAATCCTGTCGGAAAGATAACTAACCCTTGGATGACGGCAGAAATCTCTGAATCCAAGGCGGATGAGGTTGAGGTGCATGTCTTGTCATATACTTTTCGAAGAGATCAAAGAATTCTTCTTCGGGCTTAATCATTAGCTTCTTCGACTGAGAAGTAAACCTTTGTTGATGTTTAATCACTTCTGGGTCTTCTAATCAACCTCCTCTATTAGTCTTTTGAGGATGGGTATGCGATTAGCGTTGAGGTTAGGCCTCAGGTCTTTCACTTTGTTCTACCTACTTGCTGTGGTCTTCATTCATTTCCCACTCGCTCTTCGGTGCGAATAAGTTTGTGCTAAGTTAGTATTCCAGGTTAGATGTCTACGAATAGCAAAAACTTATGTAATTACAGTCGGAGAATGGAAAGTTATTTCCGCTAACTCTCAATATCATAAGAGAAGGAATTTTGACGCTACGATGAAGCTGACTATTTCCTCTATCTAAGTAAGAGAAGGAAGAAGTTCCAATCATGCTACGGAGATTATATGCTGTGTTGATAGAGAACATTTTTCCTCATCAGCCTGTAATTACAAGGCCTTCGTTTCTATCATGGACGGAGTAAATTGGTAACAGTCTCTTCTAAGTGTGCTCCATACTTCGGAAGATAGCTTCATCCAGTTAGCTCGGGATGCTAAGCATCCATTTCAGTTCATAGCGTGCTCTCTCTCGAAGGGAATATGGATCCAACAACCATCCCAGTTACCCTTCATGCCTCATCGAGTGCATATCAGATCATGAGTTACTTATAGTTGGATGTTTACCTGGCTATGCGAATGAGTCTCATCCCTTCCGAGGACGATCTGATCAAAGATGTGTGCTCCTTCTTCAACGAAGAGCGTCAGCCTTTGAAGCAAAAGCAGAAGGATCCAACTCTATCAACGTCTCGCCTCACTCGTAAGCTAGTCCGATCTTTATGCCTATGATCTATGGGAAGACTGTGATTAGCACGGCGAGATATATTCATTATTCTTTCTCTTCCTTCCTAACCCATAAGGAATGCGTCAAAGTAGCCTATCTCTGCTTTCAGTTCTGGAGCCTGACCGGACATGGCAAACCTGAGAAAGTTGATCCGCCTTATAGGCTGGTTCTCATCAGCCTTGGATCGCCCGGTCTTCTATGGCATCCCATACTTCACCACAGTCCAGGACTATATGTCTACCATGGGAGTAAACATATGGCTATATGATCGTATGCGCAAGAAACGTCGGGTGACTGACAGACTTTCTTCTTCTAAGAGAGATCTCCAGAAGACGGAAGTGTCTACCTTCGTTAACTTCATTCATCTTACGGATGCCTTTATAGCAATGAAAGTGGTTGAGGAGGTGCTTATCAAAGGTGCGCCTGTCTACACAGTAAAAGACAATTTCATTACCACAGCTCCTTACGCAAGAAAGATCCCAGATATATATATATCTGTCTTTAAGAATCTGTGTGCTCCACTCGAAATCATAAAAAAATTCATCTATCGCCACCTCATTGAGCCCTAACTACACGGATGTCAGAGAGGGGGAAGCCTTTCTCTCTGATCATAAAGGAGACTGGCTCTCTAACATACGACCCCATTGCTGTCACTCTGAAAGAGACCCAATTCCACTTCACCACCTTCGAGCGCACTTATACGATTTGATACCAAAGGACATAAGCTTCAGGGAGAAGGCTAAAAGGGAGAGTAGGATCTCGGTAACACTTTCCGCTTACGAGGCCTATGTTCGTGCTGTATGCGGGTCTTTCCATTCGACGAAGTAACAAGGCAATAGCAGCTCAAATTCGGATTGTGGGAATGCTCATGCGACTAGGTGGGAAGAGTTCAAATCCTTTATTAATTATAGGTGGAGCGCTAAAGATTTGAATTACAGCTTACATTGTTAAAAGGGATGGCATACACAAGAACTCCTACTTTGCGCAACAAAGAGAAAGCAGAGCTTGTGGGTCCTCTATTAAACCGTTTGTTACTATCGATCGAACGAGAAATCAACCAAGAACCACATCCAGGGTTAATCATTGCTAGGCATGACTTCTTCGAACCCTACCCTACATGTTCCCAGATCGACCTACTCTCGCTTTCTGCCATGCAGCTGAAGATCTTTTTTGCTTACCCAGCTCTCTCTGGTTACGCTAAGTTCACTGTGGTCTTAACCAGGAAGCTCTCTTCCGGAGCTGAGGTCACATTCACGATTGGCCCGGCTATCCCTTTTGTCGATTCGGATGGGAAGGTCCTTCCAAAGAGTGAGGCCTATGATCAGATATCGTCATATATTAGTGAGGTAGCAGAAAAATACGACGGAGCTTAGATCTGACGCCTATCGATCCTTTTCTATATGGATGGCAAGAAGAATGGCAATGCGAATTGGGAGAAAGGCGAGAGAACTCTTCTTTAGTCTTACTAGCACCCGTAAGAGGCCTACGACGCTTAGAGGAATTGGTAGCGTCTTTGACACTTGACTATGCTTCAAAGGACAAAGGAAAAAGATTTGGCTGAGCAGGCTTGTAATTGAGAGATTCGAATCATAGAATACATGGCGTGGGGAAGGTCAAGTATGAAAGCTTAGCTCTTCAAACCTTTCTCGGTCTCACCTCTTTCATTGACCTGGAGATCACTCCAACTCTGAGCCTTACCGACGACGTCAACCCTGACTGCCTTTACTCCAAGCCGCCTACCGTGCAACGACCTGTAAAAGGATCAACGAACTCAACTCTTACCGCCGGGGTTGAGAAGCTTACTAACCCCAACGCCCCCCCGGATTAACTCAGTAATGGCTTCTATGAGAGACGTATTTATTTACCCTATTAGTTTTCAGCCAAATAGCTGAAGATAATAAGAGGTTTTTTTCCGTTCGTGCTTACCTTTCCCTCGAGCCACTGAGCTGTTCGCAAGGGCCAAAAAGATCCTCTTCCCCATTACTTAGAAAAAGTGAGCCACCGGTTCAGGTACTTCATACTATCATTACCGCCTGGACAATTAGACATCCAACCCGTAATCGCAACGACCCAATTGCTTCAGCTCCGCTCTACCAACTGAGCTATATCCCCCCGAGCCAAGTGGAGCATGTATGAAGGAGTCAGACGCTTCTTCTATTCTTATTCTTTTTCCTGGCGCAGCTGGGCCATCCTGGATTTGAACCAGAGACCTCGCCCATGAAGTAAATCATCGCACCTACGGTCCAACCAAAGAATCTATTGATGGATTTTCGGGAGCGATTCATCCTTCCCGAACGCAGCATACAAATCTCCGTTGTACTGCGCTCTCCAAGTGTGCTTGTTCCCCCCTTCTTCCTTCTTACTATGGCAAGTCTTTGTGAAATAACTCCGATGAGAAGAAAAAAGAAGGCATTAAGAGACCCTCCTGGCCCAACCCGCAACACTAACAGATCCTTTTTCAAACCAGCTCCCATTTCGAGTCAAGAGATAGATAAATAGACACATCCCTTTCCACTGATCGGGGGTCTTTCGTAGTGACTGAGGGGGTCGAAGACCAAGAATTGACTTTTTTCTACCAATCTTACGGCTAGATCCAATCTCCTGGTCCTTCGGTTTTGAAAAAGAATTTCACGTTCTTCCGGGAGGATTAGGATAATTCTATTGATTGCAGCTTTCTCCATACCTCTGGGAAAGCATTAACAATCTGCCTCGTGGTCGGTCATAAGAAATTTTCGACTATAACGTCTTAAGCATATGGTGCGGGACGGGGGGTTCCTCACTCTTGACAGCTGGCCGCTTTCTTTTCGATTCCTTAGGTTGGACTACTTCGAATCTATTTTCGAGGATTCAATATTATATCACAAAGAAATATTTCATAGTGACTGACTTACTTTCTCAAGTCGTAACTTTCATCCACATCCACATATAGTGAAGTGTGCGACCGAGCAAGCAGTATTCTTTCTATGTAGTACGATCAATTAAGCCTATCGCTGATTGCGCGTCCGTTGATTGAACACATTTTTTTGAATCTTTAATGTTATGATATGGCTTGGCGAGAACTGGCTGAAGCATCTAAAAAGGGATGCGTCCCGGGCCTTTGCGATGAGCCATCATCTGAAGAACAGCATTGTAAAGTCAAGTCCATAACGATAAAGAGGAGCATCATCCTATCGCCGTCAGAGAGCTGGTTAGGCGGGTTTTGAAGTCGGGGGTTAGCTCTGCGTTGAAAGAATAAGGGCAGCTAATTCATCTGCATCTCTTGGAGGAATTGAAGAAGGGATCGATCCCATATCCTGTGAAAGACCAAGGCAATAAAGAAGAAATACCAGGCAAAGAGGAGAAAGCTTGCTGACTCAAGAACTCATTCGCCCTTGAGTATCTACTTGGTTCCTTAAAACCTCTTTCTCAGACTTGGTCTGCTCTCCTTGCATTGAAGTGGGTCTTTCGCTTTGGTCCTATCCATCCCTTTGACTTCGATCTCCTCTTTCAAAACCCGGTAGTAGTTTCAATTCTTTGGTTGGCAAGGCTTTTCTGCCCTTCTATGATATTCGCACCGCTTGGGATCATTACTAAAATAACTCTGAAATCAGCCTAATATCCGCAGCAGACTCATCGTTTAGGGAATCCCATCCTCAGCGAAGGCAGTAAGCAAGCCCCGCTTGATATATCAAAATTCAAAACCCATCAAAGACTCTCCTACATGAAAGGATCTGAGTCCATCCAAAGCCGAAAAATCCTATTCTGGAAAGAAGAAGAAAGTGGAGCGCTGCGATAAGAGCGGGGATACTCAAACTCTTACTATTGATACCAGTGACACCCGACAGGACATTGGTTTTGCTTTCTTTCTTTGTATACAAAATTCCAAGGTTTCTACACCCGAAGAAAAGAGTAGGGGGCTGCAGCTCTTATCTTAGAAGAGCCAAGGAGCGCGTCTTCTGGAGATTCAATGTCCAATGCGTTCGCTCAAGCTATCGAATCGAATCCAACACTAATAGGTCAGTATACCCATAGTTTGGGATAAGCTAATCCCCCATGGGCCCAAGCACTCTGGCGCTTGACACAGCCGCGGAAGAATGAACCGAAGGACGTGGAGTTCTTTCCCACTTATGATGGTGAGCAGTGCGTCTATTTCCTGGAAACTCCATCGATCATCTTTTCATAGACTTTTCGATCAACCACTCATCCATGTTGGGCTTTCAACTAAGCCGGTGCTCTGTGCCTCCATCTTCAGGGGCCCTTCTCAGTGATCAATGGAGCGGAGACCTAACCTAGGGCCAGAGACGGAAGCCTTTGGACTCCATCCTAAGTAAACCAGTCTGAAAGAAAGATGCCACTTTCACTATGACGAATATGCATTTTCCTGGTACACCAAGTCTAAGCAGCTCAGCCGTTGAAGCGACTGTAAGCCAAACAGACGGTATATGGCGCTACCGCTACTGTCAGGGAGAAGGTCTTTGTCCTCGAGGGACGGGATATGAAAGAACAAAATTGATGATAGATCTGTTGCGGACGCCTTGATGACTTATAACCATTTTATGCCGGTTGAAGGATGCTTCAATGTCCAGCACATAGAATTCGATTGGGACTACTGTCGGCCCGAACTTGATGTCCAACTGAATGAGGCGCTGTCAAGCCTTACGCTGTGTAAGCGTAAGCCCGATGGAAGACCTTAACTGTCATACGCAGCAATGGTCATGTCCGATGGGGTGAGACTTGACTCTGGGATGTCCAGATATCTCCGCGTGGAACATGGGCAAAAATGAAACCCCAGTCTCTTTCAGGGAAAGAGGAATGCTGTAGCCCTTTATAATAACCGTTACGTGTAGAGGAGGAGAACGTTCTCCCGGCAAGAGCTCCATCGTCCGAGAAGGTAAGGGACGGCTACTTTTAGGAAAACCCCTTCCGTTCAGTACTGGACGCAGGTTGATTGAGTCCGGTAGCCTTCCAGGTCCACTGTGAAGCAGATGCGAGCGCAGTTCCTGATACCATGCCTGGTGGTCCCCCGCCTTAACAAATTCACCGATGTGATGTAGTGGTCAAGTACTTTCTTTCTCCAGAAGGGAAAGGAAGGGCTTAACAGCGCCTGATCGGGACCTTCAACTTTTTCTCTTTTCGTTGATCAAACTATGGTTCCCACATTTTCCGTCTACCGGTCCCGGGTTCCGGGTGAGCCAAAATCTGGGCCTCTGAGTGTAGCATTAGGATCTTGGGGCTCATCTACTCTTGAATTCGGGTGCTCTAAAGACACCGGGTGAGTATTGAGTAGGGTTCCAAACCTCGTCTCCAATGACGTTGATTGTTTGGTCGTACAATTCCTGGCTTCTTGCTCATACTCTTGCTCTTGATCGAACTGTTGTGGGTCTTCTCCACTCTCCAACCAGAAAGAAACCTAATTCAAAGTCTATGATGAAGGTTTTCGTGCAGATGAAGGCTTTCAAAAAGTGGCTATTGGAACGAGAAATCGCTCTTTACCCCGGCCCTCGTACAAGAGAATATCGATTGCTCGCCCGACATCGGTCTCTTCACCCGGAACGACTCTGAACTTTGTTGTCAGAAAGACAGACAGTGAAGGGATTTATCACATCTCTGAAGATATTTCATAGCAAGGTGATTTTTCTTTTCAATAAAGATTACAATTGCAGGAATAGGTGATCAAGCATCACCTACGATAAATCCGGATCGAAAGGAAGAAGTAATTTAGTGATTGCACTTAATTCATTGAAAATTCTCTTTATTAGTTAAACTGACAAGATCTCCGTTGCCGCCCTTCCTTTAATAAAGCAATTGCCCACGTTCAAGCGCCTATAGAGGAAGAAGCAATTCTTACCACCCCACAAAGATAGTGAACCGTCGACTTGAGTCCCAATAGCTACCACTCCGACATTAGCTAATGCTACCGGGGTTAACGAGGAAAGTCGGGATTTTAGGCATAACTTTTGAATTCCTTCCTATAGGGAGTTTAGAACATGCTACCATAGTCACAAGGTACGAAGCGGTGATTTCACTTCACCAAAGAACGTGAAGCTTCAAGCATTCGTTCCGAGTCGACAAAGAAGATCACAGTCGGTCCTGTTCTTTTCTTCGAACCGAGTGAACAACTTCGACTATCCCTCCAAGAGCTATATCGGTGGGACTCGGCTACTTAACGATAGGACGACTAATCTTTATTCTCCTTCCCTTGAAGAGCAACTGAACCTTCGCTACCTGGAGCCAGGTCTTTCCTTTTTATTTAGAGTTTCTAGTATAGATAACGTAAAAACAGGTTTTCTAATTAATGGGCTAGCGGAACTAAGAAGGCTGGATTGCCCTGTAAATTGAATCTTCTCTTTCTAGGTCGCATTCAATCGTCATAAAATTCTTCTTAGCAGTTGAACAGGAGCAAGAACAGCTACCGATTCTACCTAATCCACTGCTGACCACGGACTGACTCAAGCACCAAAACCTACTGTTCTTCCGAAAACCGATGAAATGGCTGCTTGCTTCTTCTCTGCCTCCCCTCGGCTGAACTCCGCCCGGCCCGGAAGTTCTTTCCTTTCGTTTCAATGGCAGCTGGTATCTGCTTCAATGTTCTAACGATTGCTAATCAGTAGTCTGCCTTGACGGGCAAATTTCCACTCTTAAGCAAAGCACACACTAACAAGACAAAACGCATGTCCCTCCAGTAGGAAATTCGGATAGCTTCCTTCAACTCGAAGGATTTGATCCTGGAAGTTTCCCTACTTAGATCTCTAAACCCTGGCTTTCTGTCTGGTGGGCGCAGTAGCGGAGTTCGCCCTTGAAGTAAAGTGAGCAGATTCCATGCGGTAGGTGGAACCCAAGGGCCATTAGTTTAGCCAGTAGCAGTGGTAGGGAAAGAAGCTGGTCTAAGTGGGAAACGAAACCTTTTGCCACAGATAATTCCTAATAAAGAAAGGAAAGGGGTCTGACCGTCGCAGTACTAAAGGAACCCCGGGCAGGGTCGAAACCATTGAGCGAGACAACAAGGAAAGAGCGTAATCCCAGTCTTGGCTTTTTGATGAGCACTTTTCCTTAACTTTCTAAGTTAAGATATAAATAACCTGATAATACTTTTTATGGAGTCAGGCATAGAATCGCTACCCTGATAAGACGAGGGGGGAAGTAGCTCAACTTTCAGTTTTGGGTAGGAATGGTTTAGCTCGCTATGGGGGAGGGAGAAAGTTTACGCGTCAGTTGAAAGGGGGAAAGCTCTCAAGCAGTTTTATCCCTTCACATTCTTTTCAAGTATTGGGAAGGTATCTAGCCAGTGAGGCAAGTTAAGTAAGGAAAGCAGCTGAAGCAAGGTGCCTAAGCCTTCAAGTTGCAAGTTTAGGGTTAGATAGACTTTTCATCAGTTAGAATAAATCGAAAAGAAATGCCCTTCTCGTTTGTACTAAGGTTCGAAGAGCGGAGTTGCAAGACTAAGGAACTACTAGGCCAACAGGGACAACTATGACAGGAAAGCAGTTCAACCTAGGACTGCCAAAGAGTCGATCACAGCCAGAGGAGAGAAAGCCTATGAGAAGAGAACAGTATCTCCACCAAGCAAACTGAACCCAGGGATGGGGAAGGAAGGAGATGAGGGATACCTGGGAAGACGCTACCCGTCAGGTAAGGAGCGAAGCAGCTCTAACGAAGAGGGAGGAGCGGAAAGAGAAAGGAAGGAATGCGGACTTATAGTAGCGAGCACTCCCCTTATGAACCTTAAACCAGCAGACAGACAGAAAGAAAGCAAGAGGAGAAGGAAGAGAATGGACTAATAGCTGTTCTCCTACTGACTATAAGGAAGGAACTGAAAGCAATAGACTGTCTGAGTTATAACCTTAGATTTAGATATGTATATGCTATTTGAATCTCTGTCTTTTAAGGCCGGGGCAAGGAAGGGGTATGTAGGCTTGCTGCGCATAGGCTACACAAGCTAAGGTAGAACAAAGAAGAGAAAGATTCTTTTATTTTGCTTTTCTAAGTTAAATAGAAGTCAAAATACCCATACCAGGTTCACACAAGCATCAAAAGGAAAGAGTAGGGTAAAGGAAGCAGGGCATCTCAGAATATAGAAAGCATGCCTAAGCACCCCAGTAAGCAAACTTTCGCCTCAGAGGATCGGAATAAGACAGTCCATTTCAGGCTCATTTACCACTAAATCAAAACATAAATCTCAAAACATTCATATACGAAACCAGGAATTAGGAGCTTAGTCAGGATCCATACCCCTTCCGAGAAGCGTCAAAAGCATCTGATGGAGAAATCAAAGCTAAATAGAACTTTTTGAAATAAAGGAACGGAGTCAAACCCAGCGCCAAACTTTGGTCTTCCTTTGAATGCGATTTAGTGTGTTCTTCCCTGAAAAAATTCCAAACAGGCCGGGGGGCTAGAAAGCTCAGCTTAATGCTTACTCTTTTTCTATTAAGATTGAGACCTTATCTATTCGCTTGCTCGAAAAATTGTGTAAAGGGAAGAAAAAAACGTCACCCCTATCAGGGCTCCTCCCTACAAAAGCTCGTATGTAAGCCCAAATGGATGTTAATCAAGGCCTTGCCCTAAAAACTAGGCCTACACTCGCTGGATGGCTGACCTCAACTCAACATAGTACTCGCCTTACCTCCGACAATGGTACTAAAGGCTGTAGCTTTTCCCAGAGCATGTGTAACAATTCCTCCAAGCAAAGCAGTCTTCCAACCAAGAAAAGCACTAGGAGATTCGATAGGCTGCTGGCGAGATATTAGATAAGCAAGTGAAATCTTTGAACTTGAAAACTCGAGCGGGAAGTCAAGGCGCTAGCATGAATTAGCTAAGCTAAGTAATTCACACTATCAAGAGAAGGAATTGATGGAACTGGCCTTTTTTCGGCAATTGGATCAATGATATAGCCATCTATAGAAAAGAAAGTACTAAAACTATGCTAGCAACTCAAACGGAAACTTGATCAATGGCAGATAAATCTTACCCGAGGGCTTTAATTAGATCTTTTACCCCTTTAACTTCAATGGATCGCGTCATGACTGAAAACTATTACTAGTAAAGAAATTTGACAAGACCATCCGGGACCCAAAAGGGATACTCCTGCCTTTTCCCCTATAAGATCTTACCTGTCAGCCTACTTTATTGCTCTAACTTGACTCCTTTGATGGGCCAGCAAAATCCAATCCCCTAGGTGCCTACCTAAAAAGTGAAAGGCTTTATAACTTTGAAGCTTGAAGCGTCAGCTACTTGAATTTCGCCTAAATCCAATCCCTGAGACTGCCGATAAGGGATTGCTTGAGAGGCTATAAGGGCTACGAACCCATACCCATATGATAGTCTGCTTCCACAGCATGCACTAGAAGTGCTACATTAGAGTAGTGCTCTATATCTCCTTTATTTCAAAAAGGCCAAAAATAGGATATGGTCCCAAAAAGAAAGGGACGGTCTTGTCAATACCTCAGGCATGAGAGAAAGGGTTCTATAATCTATAAATTTCTAGCTCTTTTCATAGCTTGCTCTCCCTCCTTCCTTTCCTACACTACGTAATGAAGAGTGTAGTTTAACGAAACGTAACTTGTTTGACTTCCACACGAACCTCTTTTGATGCTTCCTACAGGATGATCATAGCCAAACAGATGTGCTATTCTGGTGGGACTGTATATGAATATGACTTTGATATATATATACTGCACTTTGCTAGTGAGCAAATGACCCCAATCCCCAATACCCGCCCAGTTGAGCAGTTGTTATGCAGGCCACGACATCCTCGGTTGCCGTCTCTGACCTTAGTCCGGAACCAATATTGAATGCCCATCGACGCGGCCCAGACCCAGTCGCTTCATCAGGCCCCTTTTCTGCTGTGGGTTCCTCCATTTCATCCGGCCCAACAGTCCCAGTTGCTCTATGTTCTCCCTCATAGAAGCCCCAATCATTCAAGCAAACCTCATCAACAACGACATTATTATTCCCAATCAATCTTTGTTCTTCTTGCTGCCCAGCTCGGAAAAAGTCTATATCATCTCATGAAAAACCACATCACGACTAACTCATTGGTTTCCAAATCATAAACCTTCCAACCCTTCTTACCATAGGGGTATCCCACAAAAAGACATTTCCGACTTCGAGGAGCGAACTTGTCCTTAGTCCTTGACTTAAGGTGAGCGTAACAAAGACACCCAAACATTTTATTAGGTCATATGAGGGCTTAGCACCAAAAAGAACCTCGTAAGGGGTTTTGCCATTGAAAATGAAGCTTGGAGTTCTATTAATCTTTTATGCCGCGGTGAGAGCACTTTCCCCCCAAAAAGAAAGTGGTAGATGTGCTTGGAAGCGGAGGGCCCTAGCAACATTGAAAATGTGCCTATGTTTTCTCTCAACCCGCCCATTTTGTTGAGGGGTATCGATGCAACTTGTTTGATGTCAAATCCCCTTTTGTTGGTAAAATTGTTTCATGGGCCCTAAAAATTCTTGTCCATTATCGCTTCTAATTACTTTCACATCTCTACCAATTTCACCATGATCACAAAAGCAACAAAACCCCTTTTAGCCCTCATTAAATAAACCCAAACAGCACGACTTGCATCATCAACAATTGTTCAAAAATATTGAGCACCGCAAAGAGAAGGTACTCTATATGCACCCCAAATGTCACAATGAATGAGTTGAAACAAAGCATGACTTTCACTAGCAACAAATTGAGTGCGTGTCTGTTTGGCACGAAAACAAATATCACAAGGTCCTTCAACATTATTCTCAATACTACCACTAATGTTAATGTCCTTGGAAAGCAAAGAGAAAACTTGATCCGAAGGATGTCCTAAACGTCCGTGCCACAAGTTGTGAGAGCCTACCGCGTTGACTTGAGCCGTTGAAGGTGAGAACTTGTCGAAGCAGTAGACCCCTCCTCGCAATCTACCCACTCCAATCGGGCTCTTCGAGATGCGGTCCTGTATCACACACAAGTCTTCATCAAAGATCACAATACATTTTGATTCTCTAGTTAATTGAGCCACAGAGATTAAGTTGCAAGAAAAATTTGGTATATAAAGAACTTTATCCAAATATATTTGTGGACTCAAATTCATACTCCCTTCCATATTTGCCACTGTACTTGCCCCATTAGGCAAACTCACTGGAATTGGAGCCACTGATGTTTTCCTTTCAAGAACTTGCACATCCCCTGTCATGTGGCGAGATGCCCCGGAATCAATTATCCAAAGAGATTTACCTGCCAATTTCTCATAACCTGGCTGCAAAGGCTCGATCAAGCGTCGGAGCCTCTGGACTTGATCAAAAGTGAACCCGGAAAGCGCATTGTTGCTCTGCTCTTCATAACCTGCCCCTTGCACCTGTTGCCCAGAGACGGTGTGCGCCGCTGAGTAGGCCACTTCTCGGCCTCCCCCTCTGCCTCGATTTCCGCTAGTTCGGCTGCCACGGGATCCTCTGCCTCTACCTCTTCCTTTTCCACGGGATCCCGCGGGTACCCTATAATCTCAAAACAATTAGCTTCTTCGTGCCCGAAACGACCACAGTGTTTGCACGCGGTTGAGGGCTGGACTCTTTCTCCATGACTGACAGCAAAAGCCGCCGCTGTCTCTGTCCGGTCGTCTCGGCCGACCATGAGTTTCTTGTGCTGCTCTTCTTGGGTCACAATATTCAAGATTTTCTCCAAAGGAGGCAGCGGCTCTGAAGCAAGAATCTGACTACGAGTTTGAGAGTCAAGTTCATCGTTCAATCCCATAAGAAATTGATACGATTTTTCTTCTTCGAACATTGCCACGATCTTGGATGCTACATTACACGTGCACCCCTTGCACGTACAGTAGGGAATTTTGACATGGTTGTTGAGTTCACTCCAAAGTCCTCTCAATTTTGAATCAAATTCAACCACCTCCAATCCTCCTTGTTTACATTCAGAAATACTTGACTTCAATTGAACAATTTTAGGAGCACTAGCAACTCCATACCTCTTTTGTAGATCCTCCCACATTGCCTTGGCCGTCTCTGCATAGGCGACGCTGGGACGCAGCTTACGGTCGATGACGTTGAGAAGCCATGAGCAGATCATAGAGTTTACCATGTCCCACGCTCGGTGAAATCACCTTCAAAGATTTCAGGTTTCTTGAGGGTTCCGTCAATGAACCCTTTTTTGTTTTTCGCTTTCAAGGCAATCCGCACCGCATTCTCCCATCGATCGTAGTTCTTCCCGTCAAAAACCTCCGCTGTGATCTTCACGCCTGGACCTTCAGAAGGGTGAAGTACGTATGGTGAATGGGGTTCAATCACGAACATCTTCTTCTCTCCGTCTTTGGTCATGATTTAGCTTTCTTGGCGTGAATCAAAATGGCGGATGGTTTAATTGAAGGGTCGCTCTGATACCATGAACAAAACTGTGAAGGATAAGACTACTACTATATGATAGAAGAAATGAAGTCAGAATCGTCAGAATCTTTTGCAGATCTATTCGTAAAGCTTAAAGAAAGTCCGGTTGATAAACATAAACTTCCGCGGTCAGCGCAAATCCGCTCTTCTCTTTGAAAGAAGGAGTTCTTCCGGGCGCCGCTAACAAGCGTTATGTCTTTTCTTATGCTTTATCCGCTTCAGCCTCACCCTGAATCCTCGGGCAAGCGAACTCCTTTTCGCCTAGCCTAGCCTAGTCGGAAATCTGATTGCGACTACAGAAAGAAGGTCAGGTCCGCTCGAAGCTTCAAAGAAAATGGGCCAAATCGCATATCTCTTTTGGTTCACTTTCAAGCAAATATTCGCCCGTCAAGCCAAGGTCTTTCCAAAGAAAGCCCTTTCGGGCAACCGTTTCAATCTCTTCGCCACGATTAGGTTCGTAAAGTTACCTACTTAAGCTTAAGAGGGTAGACGAATGTACTTTCCTATGGAGTGACTAGCACAATATGCTTATAGTATACTAGTCCCAGCTCTTGTTTAATAAAGTTGTGGTTACATGATATCGTCCGCTATTCCACAGTGCTCTCATAACGAATTTATGGTGTGATTATGGATTGGCTTAGCCACACCGGAGCCATTTTCATCGTCTTTGGAATTTGAATATAATCCTTAGACGAAATGATGAAATTAAGGAGAAGAAAAAAGGGAGACTGACAGGGCCTGTCCCTTTCTGCTACGAATTCGGGCGCTCGTCCTTACTTTTATGCTTGTTGGAATGAATAGAAATTCGAAGAATGTCTTTCTTGCGCATAGCCCGCTCATGCTTCAAAGTAGCATAAAAAAGATGAAAGGGATAAACGCTCTTTTCTTTGTAAATGAATGCTTATCCTGTGGATGCGGCATTAGCGGTCTTAGCATTTTCCTGTTACAGAATCGACTCTGAACACTGTTCATGGCGCGGTTAGCGGTTTTTCAGAATAGCGATTGTTGAATCAATTTGCTCTTTCGACTGTGATTGCTCTTGTGAAGCTCTGAGGTGAGGCATGCTATCATGGGAGTGAAGGCAAGATCCGACTTTCAATCGAGTGAATAGCAAGCTTGTAGTTGAATCGAGATTGACGATGACATCGAAAATCATTCTCTTTCTCGAAGCTCGTGCTTGAAAGCGAACGAATGGAACTAAAGGAATGATTGGCCTTAGCCATTCTTCACTCCTTGTTCATAATAGCTAACCAAGAGTGAGCTTATTCAAGCGGATAAGAGAACGGCGGACACGGAGACAACAGCAGTTACTTGTGCAGCGGCAAGAGCGGACATCCCTCAACGACTAGGACCGTCTTCTCTTATTCCTGAAAACATCTGCAGAGCTAAGCCCAGAAGTCAGATTTTATGAATAAATCAGGTAAGAGCAATAGTTTCAACTATGCCTTTTGTCTTTCGCCCGCTACTTCTGAGCCTGGAGCCGGCACTCCTAAAGAAGTTAACCAGATCAAACTCCTCTACGCCCACTTCTCTTCCGAATCCAAGACTTGGTTCAAACTTTCAAGCAGCACTGACCATAGATAGCATAGAGCTCTTAGACAGCGCCTAATATATGACGGCTAGCTTCAGACGAAAATAAAGGCTTGGCTTTCTTTCCCCGAAGGGAGAAGTTGAATCGGGATCTCTGTCACTCAAAGCTTCACTTTCCCTTCGCCCCTTGAATCTATCTATTCCGGCTTCAGAGCAAGGCAAGGTAGATGCCAGTTTGTGACAGACTTGGAGTTCGAACTGGCATCACTGCCTATTCTTCTTAAACGGATCTATGTTTGTTATCAAAACGAATTTCACCTTCTGTGAACTCCTAACCTACTGATCTTCTAAAAAAGAAATAGCAGCGGTCATTTGAACAAGAGCAGAAAGAAGTGAAAGCAAGTATTACCCTTGCGTGGCTACTTGACTATAGGCTATATTCGATCTCGAAAGTTCTCAGTAAAGAAAGGATTTGCTGCTCTTAAAAGCTCTCTTTTCGTTTACTTTGAGTTTGGTTCAGACGAAAATTTCTTATGACTTGCCTTCCGAGTGACTTCAAATAGACGCTTGGCTCATCAGAGATTGTTAGGAGACACTTCTTGCTACAGGGGAAAGATTGAAAGCCACGGCTTCGGAATCTGCATCGCCAGTTAACATCATCGGTTTCAGCTTCAACTTAGGCAGTCGGCATTCCCCTCGAAGACTTAGACTACGTCAGAACGATTAGACCTTGGCAGAAAAAAATTCGAAGCGTCCCAAGCATAGCGGCAGGAGGAGTTGGGTTGGTTGACATGGGGCGTCATGATATAGCCAGTGCTCCGTGAGGGACAAAAAGGTATCAGAGATGTAACATCCAAAGGCTATGATTTAGTAACTGTTCTGTGCGGGAGATCGTTCATTTCATAAGAGAAGGGCTGCTTTCATTCTGTTATGCAGCCGTGATCTTTCCGAGTCAGAGAGATGGGATCTCCTGTCGGGGTTAATCTATCCGAATGTCCTAACTAGGAAAAAGAGGCTGTCTCAGATCATGGGAGAGTCATCCTCCGTCTAAGGAGAAGAGGCGCCGAGAGATTCAATGACCAAAGGTCTTGTCACGAGCTGGGGCAACGCTTTGATCCGCATAGGATCTGGGCTCGAACCAGCGTGCTCCAGATGCGATGCATGATCTGGATTTCAGCCTTCCTGATCGTGGCTTTGGTGACCCGGTTCGCCTTCCAACTACATCCGGGGGTTAAACGAAGTGAAATCTTAAGAAGCCATCTGTCTGTGCTCCTCCCCTGACCTCTGTCCGGCCTGAGGCTAATCTCTAAGCTCGAGCTCCCGTCTCTCACTGTTAGAGCGTAACAATTCACTTCGTTCACCCACCCTCGCCTACGCTATGAAATGGATAACCCCTGTTCCCCATAGCTGCAGGATTATCGGGGCATCGTTCATTATCTCACTCGACGGGCCCTTCTCCAGAAAAAGACAATAGGCCGTGGCGAGACTGTCGACATCGGTCAAATCCGGACTGATCGTCCTTGAAATGAAAGTCCTCGTAAGCTCAACCCAGGAGTTCCCCCCTTGAAGTGATTCAATCCCTTGTTGATCAAAAAGGCGAAATTGCAGGATACTGGACATTTCATTAATATATACATCGGCCGCCCACGAATCGACATTCTCATCTTCCAGATGAATCTCGTCTTATCATGCCAATCCTTTCAAACTTCTGCCTTTCCTGCACTAGCGCCCTTCCTCTTGATATACCGCTATTGTTTTTTTATGCATCTTTCTGTTCTCATCCTCAACGAAAGAAAAAATACCTACAACTTACAGAATAAGGTCTATCCCTTCAATCCACTTTGAAAGCCAAGCAAGCTCGGGAAAATAGAAACGAAAGAAAAAAAGACCGCTGAAAAAAAAAAGGTACATCGGGTTGCGGGTAGACTATCTTTGAAAAATAATAAGCCCAAACCATAGGCGAAGAAAAACGAAGATGAATATTCCGGGTTTCATACGGTTGTTTTCTCACTCGGTGATACCATTAGGGCAATGACTAGACTAATTATCTAAAAAGAATGAAATTCTAAATGCCTTTTACGTGCGCCTTGATAAGCTTATAAAGATGATGCAGGCCCCCGACAACAGGGCGGCTAGCTTCAAGGGGTCCATTAAATAGAGATCCCCATAGTAGAACCTGCCAAAGATTATAAGAATAATGAGCAGCAAAAGGCTAAAAAACTTTTCTTATGGGTCGAACTATACTCTTCTTTTTCCAAAAATAATGAAAGCGATAAGTTAAGAAATTGGACAAATAAAGCGGCTTCCAAAGAAAGGCTCCAGTAACAGTCCCTTCGGATGCGAGTTATAAACAGTACGGTGATACTGATAAAAAATCTCCTCATCCTCTCCGTGTAGAAGCAAAAAAAAGAAAAAGCCTAGGCTGATCATCCAACACCCATTGATTAAGATCCTTATCGGCTAGAATAAATGCCTTTTAATCTTCTCATATTTTTGATCTGGTAACTGACTGAGAATTGATAGTCTTCTTTTGAAGTCTAAGTGACAGAGGATCTAGTAAGGAAAGGAACCTACCTTTCTCGTTTGTGACCCATGCCTATGGGTCACTTAACTCCGTCAGCATAAAGGCAGCAAGTGAAGTTAGAATCTTTCTCTATTGTTGCATTCCCTTCCGGGATACAGAGCAGAATCTATTGATACTTCAAATTCCTTAGAAAGACCGAGATCACTACATCTATCTCTTGAACTCAGCTCCTATTCACATCCTTCCCGTGGGAACGACTATAGAGGACAGCCCCAGAGAACTCAATGACGCTATTGTTGAGCTCATCCCGCCTATTCTATCTATTCTATTCCTAGGTCCTGCGGAGGACCTCCGAGTCCCCATTGATTCTACTCCAATTCCAGTCAAAAGCTGTTCTTCATCTTACCCGGGAGGAAGTCGAGGACAGAGTTGCAGCTTTAGATGAAAGATTGATGTTTCTATTCGAATACAAGGCCCTACGCCTTATGGCTTTAGGAGATTAATATAGTTGAGCTGCAAGCATCCTGAGATTGAACTGCGTTGAAGTTTTCAGCAACATCTCATTTTTCGTTCCTGGCCTAGCTGAAGGAGGGTAAATTAGGCATCTTTTCGAACTTCAATACTGGGCCTCTATGAACCCGTTGAAGTTACTGAGTTGGTTGCCCTTAGTCTTGTTCAAGTTAGAGGATTTCTTAACTGTTGAAATGACGTCTATAGATATGAAAAGATTGAAAGCTCGAAATCGGTTACGCAACAGGCTAAGCCAGAAAGGAAGAGAGATTGCTATTGTTGTTAGCAGTTACAGCAGAGACAGAGATAAAAGCGTAAGAAACCCAAGAACCTTTTGGCCGCCTTTAGGTCTTCTTACCCGGATCAAATTGAACTTCGAACAATCGTAACTTGAAAGAGAAAGAATCTGACTTCAATCCTATTGGCTTTCAACTCCCAATTCTACCTAGGAATGAAATCAATTAGACTTCCACGGAAGTCAGACTGAGGAAATAGTTGCAGCTCTTTCTCTTGAGTTATAGGGAATCTCAAATGATTGGCTTTCGACTCCTATTTGCAGGATTGAGTAAGATTGACTTCGATTTCATTCGTTTCAGTATTTCAGTAGAGCCTGTAATCAGTATATTTTGTTTAGGATTGACTGATTTTTAGTCTTTACCAGGTCCTTGAAGTCAGAAGCAATAAATGAAGTAAAGTAATTTATTACCGATTTGCACTCTCTGTCTTCTCCTCAGTTTTCAGTCTTTTCAGTCGGAGATGCGTAATCTGAGCGTCATGCCTATGTTTGCTGAGATTCCTCGATTGCCGTCTTTTTAAAGGCCCTCTTAAGAGTTGAGAATCAAGCGTCAGCATTTAGAACTCAACATCCGAAAATCAGTCATAGTCAGAAGCAGGAGGTCAGTCTTGATATTATACTAAAAGCCCTATCTTCAGACAGAGCAGAGCAGCCCTTGAAGCGGGAGATGGTATAGTAGGCTTAGGGTGAAGTTACCTGGGAGTTACGAAGGAAATGAAGACTTCGATTTAGTTGCCTATTCCTCATTAGTGGGGCATAATAGCTCGAAGCCGATAGGAAGTCGCTGAGGTAAGTTCCGATAGAGCTACGCTCCGGGTATTCCTAAAATTTGTTCTTATAGGTTACTATTTTTTCTCTTAATTAAAGCACTGGAAGAGAATCGCTATCGTCTTTCTAAAGGACGGGGATTTACGTGTATTGCTTATGTCCGATTTGCTGACGCTAGCTTGACTTCACTCACTTCAGAGACAGAAAAAAAGAATAAGAGAATAAGAAAGGAGCGTAGCAGCCAGAAAGAAATCCCCTCCGGAGCTTAAGGCACCGAAGTCCCACAGCTAATATGAAGATTTCAGGGAAGTTCTTTCGTTAGCAGTAAGAGCCTATTCTGTCTTGCTTTCTGAATGAATTCCGCTGCGCCCCTCAAAAGAGCTCTTTCGATTTCGAAAAAAGTGCAACACATGCCTGCACTATTTATCTAATAATGTGCCATTTCCTCTTGCTTTTGAAACCAAAAAGACAGAGAAAATGAAATTCAATGCTTTTCGTAAGGCATGCGAATGCGAAAGATAACATTTGAAAGCGGAAGACTTTTCTAGGTTAATATAGCGAGCTTAAGGTCTTTTGAAAGATAAGATAAACGCTATAGACGGCCATTATTCCTGACAAAAGAAATGGAGTAAGTAAGATAAGGGGTGACTGCATGAGTCTTATAATCTTTCATTAAAGTGAAAGAATTTATATATATATATATCCGGAGCTTAAGGCATTAGTAATTAGTCAATTCAATATACAATAAAGTTCAATTCAGCAGTACACTGCTACTAACTTTCTTTATTGAGAAAATGCTATGGCTATCAACGATCTTTATTTCAATTCTAGTAGCACTAGAAAAGCAAATAGGGAGTACAATATGGAACTCCTTTATTTATGTAAAAAAACTTCCACAACGAAAGAGACTGTAACTATTATATTCTTTCTTAGTCTCTCCGGTCGCCGAGGGTGACAGCCTGCACAATGAGCGCTCGCTGTTCATCTCGCAGCATTTGTAGTCTCGTCTCGAGGCGCATTATGTTTTCATTTGCCTTAGCATGCGGTCTCCTACGACGGCAGGGCTCTTTCATAAGATTGATTGGCCTGGCGAATGAACGCAGGAAGGGGCTTACAAGTCACGTTGTGACTCATTCCTTCGGTTGAGCGTTCTCCGGACGTCGATCAATCTATCACTCAATCACAGGCCGCTCTGTCATTGTCTGATTTTTGGTTGTATGATCACACGGCGTCCCTCAAACGGTAGAAGCTTTGTTACTCCCCTTTTATGTAAGGGGAGAACTGACGAGGGGAGGAAAGAGAATAGTTGTTCGTTTACTGCACCCCGGTCTGCATATTCAGGATTTTATTAACCAAGAGCTAGCTTATGGATCAGATATCAATATCGGAAGATCAGGCCCATCACTTCTTCTTGACTTCGATGATTTGTCTGCAGGAGGATCATCGAAGGTTGGAGAAAGAGATAGAAAGCTGACTAGAGTAGGGGGTAGAGGGGCTGTGTATACCTATTCCAATCGGGGTGATAGCTCGACTCGACAAATGGGAGAGAGATCAAATCGCGCGGGAGAGGGGGCCCCCCATCATGACGATTCAAAGTCAAGGTGTTGTTCGGATATTGATCGTAGCAAGCGTCACTTCCTTCATTGGATGGGTTCAGGCTTGCTTGTCTGTCTCGCTCTCATATTGGAAGGCTAGGTTTGGTTGGAACCCTGACGGAACTGAATCGCTAGAAAGATTTCTTCTTTCGTTTAAACCAAGTAGGCCCTAAACCAAAGCTTTGATCGCTGTGCTTCCCCCTTCTTGTTAGTCCTCTTACCATACACCACTTCGAATGGTTACTTCCCCCCTTACTTAACATAGGCCGATTCACATCGTTTTTATAGGCAAACTCCGCAGTTGGAAGAACTTATTCCCAAAAGCTCGGTCTCCCTTGTATTAAGCTCCTCAGCAAGTCTTCAATTAAATCGACGACTGGAGTCTGGCCGTCCTGAGTGATAAGCACTGCTAAACCTCAGTTCAGTGCCTAATTTCTTCCGTAACACCCTCTATTAGAGGGCAGACTGGTGTCTTGATCGGACGTAATGCTCCCTTTTCGTCATAAGGCGTGGTTTCTCACCACCTAATGATGATCAAATCACGATCATGGGGCAGCCCGGTTCTTATTCCATATGTAGATTCTAATTGAAATCAAGACCCCGAAGCTTATTTAGTTCCAGATGATGCAGAGCCTATTAGAATTCCGGATCCAATCCCATCTCCTGAGCTATACCTATAACTTATGAAAATGTAGATTTGCCCTTTCTTATTTAAAAAGGCGAGATGGAGACCAAGATTTGGACCCTCGTGATCGAGCTTATGATTGTAAAGAACGCGGAGCCATAGTCAAACGATCCAAACCTGGTTGAGAGCGTCGAAGCTTATCCACCTGAAGCACTCACTTCTACTCCTGTCTTGCTGTGGAAGCAGTGGCCGGAAGCTTCACTCTGTGTAAAGTAAGGACTTAGCTTTTAAGGGGAAATCCCTGAATGGGGACCTTAGGAGCTTTGTTCGTTCAGCACTGACCTTTTCTAGACCGGTCAAATCGGATCCCTGCGTAGAAGTTCAGTTTCAAAGCGCTAATAATCTCCTTTTATGTTGTTTCATATTTGATTCGGTCAACTCCCGTCCCATCTTTTCACGAATCAACTTCTTCCCTGCTTTTTGGGATACTAAATGAAGCCCCTTTGGCCCTTTACTGGCAGTCCTTTGTAATGCCCGAACCCGGGCTACTACCGATTTGAAATGAAATTAGACGGACCCATGACTACTTCTTGTCGTAAGATAGTTCGCTTACCTTATTATTATGAAAAGGTAGTTTACTTGCTTAAAAGCTAAAATAAGGAGAAAGGACTGGGGCTTAGACAAGACTGAAAAAAAAAAGCACTAAAGGCCTGCTCTCCAATTCCCCCTTCCTCCACGATCTATAAGCAAGAATTCTTTATCGACAGGATTTGACCTGAACTCTCCTCTCTGTACCGTATCTATCTCTTCTAGCAAGCTAGAAAGAGAGTGAAATTTCCTTCTCCCACGTTAAGTGTTCCCGGCAAGAACTATAAAAATCTTGTATAAAGGAGTGTATCCTAGCTAAAAAGAAAGATGTAAAATTAAGCTACTAACGCGTTATATGGAGGAATCTTAGACCTTTCCAATGGTCGAGGGAATCGAAAATAAGCATTTCACGAGCGAACTACATGGTTCATTCGCCCCTACTTGGGCTTGGAAAAAAACAGCTTCTTTTGCTCGCTACGGGAACGGTTATCACATTTTCTTCCTTATTTTAGCTTTTAAGCAAGTAAACTACCTTTCTTGATTCAATTCCTTAGCGCATCACCCTTACTGGTCGCCGTAGAAAGGACGGTATTCGTATACTGATTGCACCTACCAGGCGGGACGGATTGGCTTAAGACCGGAATGTTTGACTTAACCATTCCTTTCCAAGATTTGGGAAAGCTTGACGCTGTCTGTACTCCACGCTAAGGAACTCAGTCATGAAATAGCGGATCTCTCTCATAACAGAAGGAAAGCAAGAAGTACCCTATCGACCGAAGCTACACAAATCCTTAACTACTTAATAACTAATACTAATGGAAGGGCGTTAAGCTACCGATGAAGCAAACAACGGCTACCAGAAGAACGGCATCCGTTTTCCACTTCACAGTTGCGAGAGACCAATTCTCGATAGAGGAGAGTACGACAGAAGACAGGGCGAGACGAGCTATTGAAAGGCTTCAATTTACAGGTAAAGGACAGACTGATTTCATCTACCGGGCACAGGACTTATTGGCTTAAGAAGGAAGCCAAAGAAAGAAGGGATTCGCTTACTTTTCTAACAGGGAAAAAATAGCTCTAATTGATGTTCCTGGTCTAGCTCAGTCAATGGTTACACTTGACACCTTCTCCTCATCTCTGTTTGCTGTCACTCTGTCCCTATCTATGTGATTAGGAGACCAAGATAAGTAGGGATTGGATCGATGTAATGCCTGCTTGAAGCTCTGTTCTATGCCCGCGCTCCGCCCATACAGAGATGTGGTCACACGATGAAAGCTTTTTTTTCCAGGAATCTCTTTTCTATTTGACATGTCAGCATTGGAATAATAGCATACAGGACCCCTGAAGGAATTCTTTCTCGGTCATCTGATGTTGGGAATTCCCCTTCAAAGGATAAACCTATGATCCATTGTGTGTCACGACGTCTTTAGTTGAAAAATCAAACCTGGAATGTTCCGCTTAGGATTCTTGTGCCCGATTAGTCAATGATGAGAAGGCTTCTGCCGACCTTTTTTGAAGTAGTTTTTGACACAATAGATCTTTTAGTACGAGATTGCTCGCTTCGTTCCCGAGCTATTGAGTTATGTACTCAAACCATAAATGAGTAGGAAGATATAGGCAATGACATCGTAACTGCACTAAATGGATGAATGTCAGGGAAATTTGGCTATCTCAGAGGCATGGCCATAGCTTTGATCTTGTTTATCGAACGACTAAATCGTAAATTCTTAGTGTTCTACCTTCCCCACCCACCTGCCCAAAAGAAGAATGCTTGGACCTACTCCTGATGGTGTGATTCTAGCTTCGCTTCTGTCGATCCTCTGTTCATGGATCATTTCACTACACAAAATGTGGTTTACCAAGCCCCGCTAAAGGGAATCGAACCACTCCCTTCGTTCTTAGGGGTCCGCTCTTTGATCAACGTATTTATCTGGTGATATGCTTTCTTTCTTGTATTCTTTCGCTGCTTCCCTTTTCGCGCTTAAGGCCTTTCGGGTGGAGGGTGCTAGGGCTTTGTGCACGAAGAGGGCTAGTTCGCTGTCAGCTTATCGCGGTGGAGGGGGAAGTTCATTGATTGCTAACGAAAAGGCTTGTCATGAGGAAGAAGCCTATTTACATGAAAGAAGGGAAGGTGACTGGTCCTGATCCATCAGGAACTTTTGAGTAAGCCTTATTCGATTCCAAAGCACATAGCTGTAGCTTTAGCGCGCCCATTTTACAACACAAACAAGACAAAGAAAGAAGCTAAGCGCAAGCATCCGTATCAGAAAAAGCTAAAGCCGAACCAGACGCTGAAGAGGGGAAGAGTTCCAACAACCGTGATCCCGAAGAGGATCTCAACCTCTGAAGGACACAGCCGGAAAGGATAACTATCACCATCCTTACCCTCACCGTCTACTTCAGATGGTAGAACAGTAAGGCGAGAAGTGTCCAAGTCAGAAAAGGAGGCCAAGAAAGCCCCTTGAATGATGCATACTACTCATTCTGGTTGATGACAAGAACAAGTCTTGCCAATTCTCAAAATGAGCAACATACTTCACCAATGGGACCATCCTGAGCTTTCCTTAACTGACACAATCAGTATGAGGATTGGTTTGTCTAGCCAAATCGGTATACCTACTGCGAAAGCAACCCCAACTATTCAATGGTTGGCCAGGGCTGGTTTGCTCGTATGGTAGGGAAGAGATCGATTAACGAGTTATGGCATCTGGTAAAAGGACTTCGAGGTAGCTAATTCGGCTCTTAAGCCCGGAACCCTACTAACTAATTCCAAAGTACCTTCCCCGGGGAATAAATATCTATTTTCACTTCCTCGACCTCAGGTTCGTTCTTGTCAGCGGGCCGGGTGCGCGGGAGTTTATGTTGGGGCGGGGAGTGCTTTTTCTGTTGATGTTGGTTATTCCTATCTGGTTGATTGATTCACTTATTTGATTAGTCAAGTCGTTATAGAAAAGACATTGGTTGGGCTAAGCCCTGTCACCCTCATTAAAGAACTGAACACGGTCACGAGGTCCAACTCATGGGACTGAACACTTAGCGGGATGCATCTCGGATCTCCATCAACGAAAAGAAATCTTAGAAGAAGTATGTGGTTTGGGAGAGAATTGTCTCACAGAACCTACGTTCAATCTCTTTACTTAGGGAATTTATTGGTGACCTAGCCCCAACACTTCAGTATCGGCTTTGGATGGCGAATGAGCCTTCGGATCTTGTACTTTTTCTCTTTTTCAACTATTCCCGGAAATCTAACTGCGGAAGTGAAGTACTAAATTGAAAATCCTATTCGTAAGGGCGTTTGAAACTATTTCACCTAAGTGAAAGGTAGCGAGCGGATAGACACACAAGTTAGGAGCAAGCGGAGGCTCGAAGGCTTTATGGCGCGCTTTCCGTTTTCTCGCTTCCCTCTCCCACTGCACTTGGAAGGTGGACATTTTTGATAGGCGGTGAGGTTGGTGCTATTCCCACCTTCGTCTCAGTGAAACTAGGTCCTCGAGGGGTTGAAAAAGGTTGATTACGGTTCCCAAAACTTTAGTTGAGTGACAGAGTGGTTGGAAGCCTGTATGGATAGTCCACCCTATTGATATTCTATCCCGCTGTGGCAGCGTCAAGGAAGAGAAGGTATCGCCCTGAAGAGGACCTGTCTCGAGGAAGTGGAGAGTATGAACCCAAGCCTGCCGGCCTTTTGCCGGTGAAATCGCTGAGTTCTTTGAAGTCTTCCGGCCGAAGGCAACTGAGGGAGCAGGCAAGCGTCGTATCGAAGCTATTGGTAATTCTTTCAATCAGAGGTTACTCCGTCCTGTCCATTTATGGTTTGCGTCTGTATTGAAGCGCATTCCCATGGACGGTACATTTAATCAGACGGCTCCTCGGGTTCGCTTAATTCCAAGCAGCCACTGTTTCAGTTTTGATCTCAAGTCTGCCACTGATAGGTGGCCTTTGCTTTGACTTCCTCGGCGGGAAAGCGAGTTCAGTTTAATAGTAGCAGAGTAAGCGCTACGCTCTAAGCTAATAAAATAAATAAACTAATTAGCAATCGAGGCCAGTCGCTACGCTCTAAACCAAAAAACTAACTAACTCTCTTCTCTTAGTTAGGACTGCTCTTAAGAACCTTACAGAGAGTGAAGTGACCCATAGGAACAAGCAAGGGCCCGAGCGCACGTTAGCGAAAGCCGTTGCGCGTTAGACGCGCAGGAGTTTGATTGCTGGGTCACGAACGCTAAAAAGAAGGACTTTATCTTATTCTCTCTTTCCTTCCCAAAGGAAGAGCTGCAAATCAAATAGTGAATTGAGTTTTCCGGGGATGAGCAGGGTGCAACGGAAACCCTCGGGTCGAACCCGTATGGCATGCATTGCATGAAAATCTTCCTCTTTCTATTCGCACTAGGAAAAGAAGTAATGGCGCATGGACGTTAATAAGAAAGAATAGCGCGGAGCCGGCATCTTAAAAGGGCTTCATTTTCTCTTCGTCGGGAGTACTAACTAACCCTCGCACGTTCTAAAGAAAGAGCGGCGAAGTGCCCGATGGTAGGTAATAGGGCGGGATAAGTCTTTTGTTTTGGTACTGGGTTTTAGCACTTCGTACGCAGCTCACGGTGCGTTGTTTCGTTCTCTACGATCTCGAGGTTCGGTCGTGTGGTCTTTAATATTAATTGGGCAATTCAATTTATGGAGGGTAAGAAAGGCCTCGGAAAAAAATTCATAGAATACGATGGCTCAGTGCCGGTATTGTGAGCGAGTCAGCCTTTTTCCGGATACCTTTTTTCTTATTACGTTATTACGTTGACCAACGCATGAGTCAAAAGAAGGTTTATGACAGCTAATCATAAGCATTTACGGATCCGGATTGAGTTCTAAGAGCTGCGCTTACGCACCCTTAGCTTAGGTATTTCATTTGTCTCTCTCAATCGTAGTTGGTTGAGTGCTTATTTAGCAGTTTATTAAGCCACTAATGTATATTCAATCACCGGTCCTTTGGGAAGAACCCGGGGAATGGCAGAACAATCCCCACCGGTCACGACGCCAACTCATTCCCTCACGAAAGAAGCTTATTTGACCGTCACGAGTTGAAAAAGAAAAAATGTTCAGCGTAGAGGAGAGGTATGAAGTGATTCGACTGATAAGGAGAGGAGAGTGATTGATGTAGCTAGGGACAGATGCAAACAGTTCTCTATTGATCCAGAGACAAACATCTTTTTTGTCGAGAATCGGCCATTTAATGACCAGAGGTACTTCCTTGACGATCAGAAGCTGAAGAATTGTTGATGGTCAGAGCGCACCACTTGGGAAGAGGGGCTGAGGAAGACAATGGAGTGGTACACCAGTAACCCTGACTGGTGGGGTGATGTCTCAGGAGCATTGCTTCCTCACCCGAGAATGTTGATGATGCCTGGCATTGAGAGACATTTCGATGAAGCTGATGATGGCAAATCTGCTTCTTCGGGGTTCCCGAATACTCAGACTCGGATGGTGGTACCTGTTTATAAAAGCAGCACTTCCTCTCAAAAACCTACTTACAAGTTCTTTATCTATGGTAGAACCGGTTGGATTGGCGGTCTACTTGGCCAGCTATGATAAAAGCGAGGAATTCCTTATGAGTACGGAAGGGGCCGTCTGGAAAATAGGTCATCTCTTATTGCGGATATCCAGAACATCAAGCCTACTCACGTCTTCAATGCTGCTGGTGTGACTGGTAGACCGAATGTTGATTGGTGTGAATCTCATAAAACAGAGACCATTCGCACCAAGGCACATTGACCTTAGCTGATGTCTGCAAAGAGCATGGGCTTCTTATGATCAATTATGCAACCGGGTGCATTTTTGAATATGATGATACCCATCCACTGGGTTCCGGAATTGGCTTCAAGGAGGAAGACAAACCCAATTTCACTGGATCTTTCCATTCGAAGACCAAAGCAATGGTGGAGGAGCTGCTTAAAGAATACGACAATGTTTGCACCCTCAGGGTAAGGATGCCCATATCCTCTGACCTCAACAACCCCCGAAACTTCATCACAAAGATCTCTCGCTATAATAAGGTGGTTAACATTCCCAACAGCATGACCATGAAGGATGAGCTCCTACCCACGAGATGGCAAAGCGGAATCTCAGGGGCATATGGAACTTCACCAACCCAGGGGTGGTGAGCCACAATGAGATCAAAGAAATGTACAAGAACTACATTGACCCGAACTTCACCCTTGAAGAGCAAGCCAAGGTTATCGTTGCTCCTAGAAGCAACAATGAGATGGACGCCTCCAAGTTGAAGGCAGAATTCCCGGAATTGCTGCATATCAAGGACTCGCTGATCTTTTATGTTTTTGAGCCGAACAAGAAGACAAATTACTCTGCTTGAAGTGTGGAAGTTTCAGCATAATTCAGTCAGAGAATGCTGTAGTCAGCAGGATTGCATTTTTTGAAAAAAAACAAGCAAAAAAAAAAGTTCAAGTTCAGTCCTCACAGTTTCCCTATCCCACTGCCAAAAAGAAGACAGCAACAATAACGCTCCTCGTACTACTTCTCTCAGTCAATACCATTCTCTTAGTTAGGTAGTAAGAGCGTCAATAGGTACGTAAGAAAGCTGCCGTCATTGCTTTCAGGCTATAAATTCTAGTCTTTTCCTAGTAAATGCATACAATAGCCATGAAAGAAAAGTAGCTCATCAGGTGTTCAAGCCACTCCTCTCCTTTTTCCCGCTCTCCGACTCGAAAAAATTTGACGTGTACATTATGATCTATCCTATCCTTGTTCAAGCTAAAAGCAAGTAAGCATTTCTTTTGTATGGAAGCTTCAAGTCTTAGTACGTATTCCACTAAGAGAACAGTAAGGAAGTGAAAGTCACAATAGTCTCTCTTCTCTTTCCGCCTAGCAAGAGTAAAGCAAGAAGAACTGATCGATCGTCTTTCCCTCTTCTCTTATTATAGCTACTATAGCTAATCGTCAGTGTGGACCTTAGCTCAGTATGGAGGGCAGACTACCTTCTTACAGAGTGCTCTATCCCTAGAATCAAATCAATTTTAGCATACTCTCTTTCTTTGGAAATGATATGATACTAAATTGAGATAGACGCGTCACGAAGAGGAAAAAAGCATATAGCGTCAATGCCTAAGAGAGCCCGGGGCCAGGAAAGCTTCGATCCTTATGAAAGAAAGAGGCCTAACCACAGAATGAAAGACTGACGATTCGCTAGCTCGGTAAGAACAAGAAGAATACAAGGACGCAAGGACGGGACCGGGCGTCAGGACTCTCTATCGTCCCCATCGTCCTAACAGCCGATCACGCAATTAGAGCTACGAACTGTTTGATTGTTCTTGGGAAACTGAATCCGTAACACAATCTGGGGTGCCGGGCTTGGCTCAATATCGGGATAGAAGGAGGCCTAGTTTCTGCGGCTGTTTTCCAGGCTAAGGTAACAAAGTTATACCGAGCGACTGACTTCCTCTACTTTGTAGAAGAATAAGATGCGAGAGAGCCATGCCTTTAGAACTTCGTCGTTTTGATTCTGGGAGATGGAGCTGACGAAGTGAAGTTCCAAAGAGTATTGGTTTTCTGCCACTGAGACTGAACATCCACCCGTCTTTGGTGATCTGTACCTCGAAACACACAAACGAAAAGAAAATGGAAGTTTCATTGAATGAATGAAAATCATTATAAGAAAAAGAGTATGATACGTCACGACTAGAGAAGAGAGAGGCAGGAAAGCCAGATCGGACTGACCGGTTGGAACGATTACGAAAGTTTCCGACAGTTAGACCTTTTTTTTTTCAATCCTCTCCTTTCAGTCTTTTCACTACGTACCTCTCCCGGTGGTCGTTCAAAAAGAAACCTCTCCTTTCAGTCTTTTCACTACGTACCTTGAAAGTGTAAGCAAACAAGGGATAGCAGGTTCAAGTCAATGAATACTATCACTATCCAGCAAGGCCTAGGGATTTTCATTGACGGCCAGTGATAAGGCGAGTGAAAGAAAGATCATATGATAAAGAAGGGGCAAAAGCAATAAAGTTTTCACAAGCAGTTCCAATTCCCAGCTATTCAATTGCAGTTCTAGGATAATCTCTTCCAGCTATTTTCCCTTACATCACCATGGCCTTCCCTTCCTTCTGCATTCGATCTAGTAGAAGTTTTGCAGTGGAAGTTTCAGCCATTGGAAGCACTTCTTGGGGCTTGAGATCCTGTTACAGTTCCCAGCCTTACAGTGAAAGTGAAAAATCCTGTGAGGAGAGATGTATTAAAATATCTTTCTTTATATAGTACGTTATTAAGCTAGCATTTTACAAATGCTTGTAGCAATTAAGGGATATCAAGATATAGGGATAGCCAGAAAATGAATTAATTCTAAAGTCAAATCGTCGTTTTGCTTAGCTCTATCCTCCATCTCTATAGCAAGTTCTCTTTCAAACAAGGGACAATCCATGACGTCTACTATGCGATTTCCTGTGTCATTAATTAATTAATTAATAGTGAATAGATAAGCGAGTGTAAAAAATCGTCTGAGCAAATCATTTAACTGGCCAGTTTACTTTCCAGCAGTTAGTTGCCATCCAATTTCTGTCCCTGATTGACTTCCTATTGCGGAAGCGCCTCTTGCAGTCTTTTTTGATTTTTTAGTTGGAGTGTTAAGACCTTACAGACAGTCTACCCCTAACCGTCGGAGTAGTTGATAGCCCCAGTTTCAATATTTTCGCCTTACACTGAAGTAAGGGTTAGAACGAGTGGTCAGGAGTCTGTGATAAAGGCTTTTGCCAAGAGTAAATAGAAAGCGCTATTTTCGTATCATCTTACATGCTTCCAGGGCTATTGGACATTCTCCTAACAGTACTAGGCTAAGACCAGTAAACTAATAGCAGTTGGAGGACTATAAAGGACTAGAAAATGAAAAATCAAGTACTCTTTAGAAGACCATAGCTGTAGATTGGCTAAGGAGGCTTCCCTGAGAAGAGGGCTAGGTCAATCCATCATTCTGTGAGAGAAGCAGTTCATTTCTCTTCTATATGCCTCCAGTAAGCAAGACGAAAGAAAGTAAGATAGGGCAAGCCTGCTAGTTGGAGTTTGAGTTCCCGGTGAATATGGATCGTAGTCATCCCTTACTGTCAGTGGAACAGTACCTTTTGCCTTTCCAAATAGTGCCAGTTCCAAAGTATGATTGATAGTCTCAGTCCTCGGCCTACAAATCGACTTTGTAATCCAGATTGGTACAGTTCTTTTCAGTGAAAGATAGTTCTTATATCAATGCATATCACCCTATATGTAAACGCATATTGAGTAGCCCGTTAATCTTTCTCCATGCTGATTAATAGAAAGGGAAGCTACGAAGTCTTGGGGTGCTTTCATGAACATGGATACCACCTCCATTCATATCCCTCTTTGGGACGGACTGGTGGAGTGAAAATCTTAGCCCAAACGTGTATCAGGTACGAAGCTTGACTTAAAAGATGCTTAGTGGGACAAAGAGATTCGAAGATTCAGAGATGGACTAGAGTTAACAATTAACAATAGGCAAACAAAGATTAACCTTTTTATTTGAGCCTAACTATATAAGGATAAGGGGGAGCCCCGATAGATAGTGGAAATGCTTGATCTTACCATAAAATAGGAATAGAAAATAGAATAGGTACGGTACTCAAGCGGAAGTGGAGCTAAATGCTTCCCTTGAAAGAAGCACAAGCAAAACCGCTGGGAAACTACAATGTTGCTTAGGTTACATTGACAATAAGTACTTCAACCATTTTCTTTTCTTCTATTTTCCACTAAAAAAACATCTCCCATGATAAAATGGACGCTTTTCATTCCTCTTTCGTCCCTTCTTTTTTCTATGGTTACCCAGAATCAGTACCAAGTTAAGTTGACTCGGAATCGGTGTACCTGGTTAATAAAATTGAAGGTTAAGCTTTAAGAAAAAGACGTTTCACTTTTGATGGAAAATCAAGACTGATTTTATCCTGGGCAAGTAATATCTAATAAAAAAGGTTCCAAACCTAGATGACTAATAACTAATAATAAGAAAGGGCTAGGTTTCAGTCTCAATGGAAGATATTCTTAAGGCTTGACTGCACCTTGCTTCTAGTCTGACGGAAAAAGGCGAATCCAAGGGCTCTTTACTAATAGAAAGTTTGTAGAGGATACTTGCTGTACTCCCATCCGCTTTCAAGTAGATAAAGAAGTTCAGGCTAGTGACATCAGCTATCGGCTATTGGCCTTTGTGAAAGCTTCTCCTCAATATGTTTGATCCCTTTTCAAGCCAGTTAGGTCTTAGAGAAGGACCTGATTTACCGCTCCGTGGGTAACAACTTCCGATAATCGATAATCATTCCTTGCTTTGCGCGTCATTCAGTATGGTGATAAACATGTTGAAATAACAAGGGAGAATAGCTCTTAAGAGAAGAAAATGGCTGCTTTGGGGAGGAGGTCTCCGCTATGAATCGTCATGTCTGACCTTTTCCTTATTAAAGAATCGTGAAGTAGGGATCCCTTCCTGCTCTCTTCTTTCCTTCTTTTTCAGCTCTCCTCGCTTTCTTCTTTGATGGCCATTACCTTTTCCCCATAATTCCCTATTTCGTCTTATCTTAGAATAAGCAAGAATTTATGAGGGCTGAAGTCATCCCTTCCAAAGCATAGTAATGGCTGGGGTCCCATGATTCGTATTTCCTATGATTGACGGAGAACGGAAAACTTGATTATGCGAATAAAAGGGCCAATGGGCTTGGTCTAAAGTCAGATAAAAAGCACGTCCAGGGTCTAGCTCTCTGATGGTAAGGTATTGCATATTGGATTTTCGTTGCTTATATCTTCTTCCTATCTAACAAGGGGAAGGGTGCCTTATAAATTTGCTTGAAAGAAAGGTAGGTCAGGTCAGAGCTCTCTCTTGACGAGGTACGATTAGTCTAGTTCTTGGTTTATGCTTAGGAGTGAGCTAATAGAATAGATGTCCACTTACCTGTCCCTGAAAGCAACGGAGAAGTTGGACTCGGAATCAATCTTGAATATGCCTAAAAGGCCAAGACCTACGTCACTCTTGTCTAAATCAGTGACTTCCTATCCTTTACCTAGAAAGACTAAGAGAAGGGTCTATCACTTATCTTATTTCTTAAGGGAGGCTTGAAGCTCTCTATTAGCTTAGGTAGGGATAGACTTGGTCTTCCTTCATTCTTAGTAGAGAAAGTAGGATGCTATAAAAGTAGCTAGTCTCGCGGTATCTAAGATAAGCCTCTTAATTGGGACAAAGGAATCGCTCATCACTCTCTTTTCTTAAGGGACGATCATTCGTTTTATTAATTAATAAAGGAGCTTACAGAGATCTCTCTTATTAGCCAACTCCCCATGATGGAGTAGGACTGTGAGGCGCCTTCAGTCTGATCGAAGAAATAGCCTTGAATATAAGAGATAGAGATCGGTCCTTGGCTATAATAGCTAATAGGCTCGGCTCGCTACTGACTGATGACTTACTTTCTTTCACTAGGTATGAGACTGCGGCAAGGATGAATCAAGAAGGGAAGAAGGGAAGGGCTGTCTTAAACATACTCTTGAGTCCTTTGGATTTTCAGCTCATACTATGAAGTTGATTATTAATTGTGTGTGACGGACTTCTTTCTCGATCCTTTGGAATGGTGAGCGCCTTCCTAGTCTAAGTCCCAAGCGTGGTCTAGATCCGCTTTCTCCGTCTTTGTTTGTATCTGCATGGAGCAATTCTCTCTGCTCATATCAAAGAAAGTCATAGAGAAGGACTGGAAACCTCGTCTGTGTTCTAGGAGTGAAATGATATCACATCTGCTTAAAGCTGATGATGTTATTCTCTTCACTAAGGCTACCAGAGGGCATGGTTCGGATGACTCAGAATGCTTTTTTAGGGCCCCGGGAATGAAAGTCAATGAAAACAAGTCGTCAGTTATTGCTGCTCCTATTGTTTCTCGGCGCACTCGGGTCGTTTCACTTGTCATTTTCCCTTCACTAGTGATTTGGGTAGATATCTTTGAGTCCCGCTTCTCCCACACGCTCATCATCTTGACCCGTGAACGGATCCTTTATTTGAAAAGGGAATAGAGCGGGGATAGCATCACCGAATATGTTAGACCTCGCGGAACAGTCACCCATTCCGGGAAACCGCAGGATATCAAACTATTAGAAAACCTATAACCCTTGAGTGAGTTTGCAGTCAATCTGACTTTCGATTCAGCAATACGAACAGAAGACTGTAAAGAGAAAAGAAATCAGAGAGTATTACGGCTATCTTTCCTGTTCAAGCAGATGAATCCAAGAAAGAAATTCTATTTATTGCCCGCTTTCGTTCTTTGTAAAATAAAGCGCGCTAGCGCGCTTTCCGTTTTCTCGCTTCCCTCTCCTCTCGCCGATGGTTTGAGAGTTGCCTTGGCGTGACGCTAATCGAATTAGAGGAAAGTGCTTTAGTTTCACTCATCTTATGCCTTTGGCCCAGTTGTTTGATAATCGATTGTTGCTGTCGGATTTCCGTTTTAGCAGCGTCACTGATTGCCCGATCCAATATATACGCACTGGCTGTCTTAGACCCCGACTTCCCCTTTCTCATCCCCCGTCACGATTAGAGAGTTTCTATGAATAGTAATCTGTAAATGAAGATGAAGTGGCTTACGCGCCTACTTCTGCTCTTGGAAGAGCAGGTTCACTCGTTCCTGCACTAGTAAATTGGCCTATCGATCCTGAGCCGATCGGTAGGTAAGGGAAAGTTTATTGTAGCCCCCCTTTCTTCTGTCTTCCCTGACCGGGGCATGAGCCCGAACGGACTGACTGGCATCTGAAAATCTCGTCTACTTAGTTTCGCTCTAGTGGTAATTGCTTTTTCCTACGCTGGCTTCAGTGCGCGCTCCTTCCCGGGGGAGAAAGAATCTTCTGTCGAAGGGTTCCGTCTCGAACTCCGAGTGCTTCCCAAGGAGATCAGGTTAGGGTTGCTGTGGCCATCTGCTGTTATACCCGAATCAATTCCATTAATTCATGGCGTAGACAGATCAGGGTCGAAATCCTCAATGGTTTTCCTAATCAAATCTTCACGGCTCGGCCTTACAAGATGTGAAAGAATCTCCCCTCTTGGGTCTTGTCTTCTTTCGCGCAATTGCTAAAGCTTTTGAGTCGATACAACAACATAGACGGAGGCTTGCGTCATGCTTTGATTTCTTGAACAGCACCGGTGCCCTACTGATCCTCTTTGGCTGGCCCACCGCCCCTTTGCCTTATTCCGCATTCCCATACGGATTTGGATGCATATTGATTGAATCTGGTATTTCTTAATAAAAAGTATTAGCTTCTGCAACTCCCACAAGCGGGAATACATTTCTTCATTTCTTAATAATAAATAAAGAGCCAAGCAGATCATAATTCCTTATCCATTCGCATCTATGTCTATAAAGAAGAGGAAGCGCCTTGACTCGTCAACCACCGACCGCCGACCATGTGCCGAGAGCTCCTCCCCCGAACCCCCTCTGTTCTCCTTCGTCTTGTGCGCCAGCTACGTCCTCCACTTTGAATTTTTCTATTTCCTTTCTACGCCCAAAAGAATGGAATGGCTTTTCTCGTGTGTGAAAAGACCAAAGAAGAAGGCTTAAGCGTGTTATAAATTTTTTTGCTTGTGCGTGCCAATTTTCTATTCTAATAAAGGTCTCTCGCTAGTGCTGACGTGATGCGGCCTCGCTAGCTTTCTGGCATATTCTACTGAGCTTTCCACTCTGGAACTGGCTTTCAGAAAGACCTTCATTCACTTCGCTACCCTTCCTATGATCTAAGTCCTCGCTCCTAACTACAATGCAATTTCAATTCACCCCCACGCATACAATTGCTACGAGCTACCGAAAGTGAAGAAGAAGAAAGGTGGGTTTTCAATAAGAGATGCGGCACAACATAGGGAAACCCGTGGCTGGATTGAATCCAAAGAGATGGAGAGGATAGTTTTGACTGCGAGGGAGAAAAAGGTCCGGTGGCATCGTATATAAAATTACGACTTCATTTAGAAGCGATCTGTTCATCCAAGACGAAATTGAATAAGAGAAGAAAGCAATTCTTATGCCCAAAACTCCCATGCTTTCCGGATCATTGGTTAACAACCAACCGGCAATTTCCGTCTTCCTGAATTGGGAGAGTCTTTCTTCTTAAAACGAGAGAGCAGAGCAGTCAAAGAATGAACCAAATGATTGTTCGAGAATGGCTATTCTTCCCAATTGCTCCTTGTGATGCAGCGGAACCATGGCAATTAGGATTTCAAGACGCAGCAACACCTATGATGCAAGGAATAATAGACTTACATCATGATATCTTTTTCTTCCTCATTCTTATTTTGGTTTTCGTATCATGGATCTTGGTTCGCGCTTTATGGCATTTCCACTATAAAAAAAATCCAATCCCGCTTCGGATTGTTCATGGAACTACTATCGAGATTATTCGGACCATATTTCCGTCTATCATCCTGATGTTCATTGCTATACCATCATTTGCTCTGTTATACTCAATGGACGAGGTAGTAGTAGATCCAGCCATTACTATCAAAGCTATTGGACATCAATGGTATCGGAGTGCGCCTCTTCACGAAGGTGATTTAAGTGCAACGAAATGCCTTATCAAATAATATAGTTCGCAAAGCATCTGGCTTACTGGTAATCTCCCATTCCCGTCGTCGAGAGACTTTTCTAACTATAGCATGCCAGAAACGGGGAGTTGATTGAGGTGGTTAGACCTAGACCCTGAAATGCTTTCAGCATAGGAGCCTATGGTTCCATTCTTGTTGTTGCTGGAGGTACACATCCCTCTTCTCGGTGTAGAGCGATATACGAGAAATAGATGCTCAGCCTGCAATGTCCGATAACGGCGCTGAAGTAGTGAATCTAGCGGCACCATAGCAATGGCATACAACTTTGGACCTAACGGCCGGCCCAGTAACCTTTCGGAATGGGGGATCCCCGCTGGCAACAACCACGGTAGTAGTTTCGGAACTACTGGGCCGGGAGAGGACAATAAAGAAATTGCCTGCTCCTCTTTTTTCGCTTCGGGGACGGAGGTCCTACGGTAGGTAAGAGCTTGAACAAGCAAAAAGACCGAAGAGGACCAGCGCTTCTACTCTGGAACCGAAGAGCCGCTCGCAGCGAGAAGCAAGGGATGTCGTGAACGGTGGGAGGTCACAGAGAATTGACCTCTTCTACGAGTGATCCTATGATCGATACAGGATATATACTATCTCTCTTTTTTTTTCTATAAAAAAAAAGAAGGGTGACTCAACTTCTCAGCGTCAGTTGGGGATGGGACCTGTTGGCATAATGCACGCTGGAACGCGGGAATGATCGGTCTCATGAACGACTACTCAAAACCAAAAAAGTTTTTGTTTTGTTCACGATATCCGGTCAGGTCTATGGATGGATCCTTTTAGATCTACGAGCTTTATGCCCCGGCCGTTCACATGAGCATAGAAAATCGTTACTCGAGCGTTCAACTGGGCCCCTGACAGGATAGGTGAGGAATCACTCTGGATCTTCTTTCTTGGAGCCCACAACTTCGCCGAGCCGACTAGCTCCACTGCGCATTTCTCGAACAAAGAAGACGACTATAAGTGCGAATTCGCTTTTCGTGGTGAACTGGTCGTCCCATACCTTCTGCCTGTCCTATGTGTGTGGAACCAGGTCTTTTTCGGTTACAGCCTCCCCCTCGAATACATAGGGTGGGTAGGGCTGGGTAAGAAAGGGTCCCCTGTTGCCAATAAACTTTTCCCGGCCTTCGATTCCTCTTACTCATAAAGTCCTTGGTCTTACAGTCGGGAGAACTACCTAAAACTAAAGAAAAATAGTGCTCTTTCTTTAGGCGTGGAGAGCTTTTTGCGGGGAAACTTGCAAGTACAGTTTGGGGGGAGGCGGGCGTCGACCCAACCTTATGAGTATTCGGACTATAACAGTTCCGATGAACAGTCACTCACTTTTGACAGTTATACGATTCCAGAAGATGATCCAGAATTGGGTCAATCACGTTTATTAGAAGTGGACAATAGAGTGGTTGTACCAGCAAAAACTCATTTACGTATTATTGTAACATCTGCTGATGTACTTCATAGTTGGGCTGTACCTTCCTCAGGTGTCAAATGTGATGCTGTACCTGGTCGTTTAAATCAGACCTCTATTTTGGTACAACGAGAAGGAGTTTACTATGGTCAGTGCAGTGAAATTTGTGGAACTAATCATGCTTTTATGCGTGCGCCCGAAAACATAGGCCGACTGCTGAGCCCACTCTGGCTCAGCCGCACCACCCGGGGTGCGAGCCACCCGAAAAGCAAGCTTTTACAGCGAGCGGCTGGAGCAGTAGGGAGCCGAGGAGCAAGGCAGTAGATAAGTGCGAAAAAGGGGCCAGGCTCCCGGTGAAGCAGAGAAGACGGTTAGGATAACGAACTTGAAACGCGGAGCCCGAGCGGCCGGCGAGCGAGTGGTTAGTGGCCAATAGCGCCCTAGTTGACGGCATTCCTCTCTGCGGCTGGCACTTGAGAAACCACGGGGCACTCCATACAGAGCAAGCAAGTCAAAGTTAGGGATGAGACGCCCGCGCAAGGACCTCCATTCTCATTAGGAGATCGAACCAAGGACCTATGGAAGTCGGGGCTACCCCGTCCCCATGGACAACGCAACAGTGTCCTGAGGGAGGAGTTTAGAGGCCTTATAGTAGCACGGACTTCTTTTTCTTTGACGATCGTGCGAAGGGGGCCAGTCCAAGATCGTACTGTTCCTCTACAAAGACAACAGACGCTCTCAACGGCTAGGCGCCACTCTCTTTCTGAGTTATTCCAGCTTCTTCATGATTTCGTGCCGTGGTGAACAAAGAAAACAAAAAAGAGGGCCGTTTCCGCGGAAGGAGAAGGACCTGCAACGGCTTCAGCCGCCTCTTCTTCTTCCTATAGCCGTCTGTTACGAGTCCGGAAAGCCTGGAATCCTCAATAGTTGGGATCTCTCAAAATCAAAAAGGGCTATAAGGGCTTCCGCTTCAGCCTCCCCCCTCTTCCTTCCCGGTCAAGATAGATGGAAAGGAGCCCTATCAAGTCAAGGCCATAACCAGCCGTCTAATTTATGTACGTACACTTTTGTTTCACAGGGTGGGGCCTACTTCCTGAAGCTGGTTTTCTTCCAGAACAAAGTCGCGGTTGGAGCTATGAAGCTTTTCTTATTAGAAAAGGGGAAAGGTTTGGCACAAAGCTGCTCGCTTTCTCGCTTCCGAGAGGCGAAGGGAGCCTGACTTACGGGTTCCAAGCCTGGCGTGAAGCGAAGGGATTGGATTTCACCTATGATCTCAGATCAGTGGGCAACCATAGTTTACTTTTTTCGTGGTGTTGTTGACGTTGTTGAAAGCGAATTTTGAAGTAGGCCTCGCTTTTAGGAGCTGCTCCCAGCTCACACTATGGTGGAGGAGGTGCCGTGAAGATCTAGGAGTGTGAGCAGTACGAGCTGAAAGGCTCCCATACTGTTTGGAGGGCAGGAGGCATAGATGCCAAACAAATCTGACCCCTATCTATCGTCGTAGAAGCTGTTTCTAGGAAAGATTATGGTTCTCGGGTATCTAATCAATTAATCCCCCAAACCGGAGAAGCTTAAGCGGAAATTCTATAATAGGGTGAGGAAAAAGAAGAGAAGCCAAACAGAAGGCTTCGCTCGCTCGCTGCTCTAACGCTTGTTTAGTAGACAGCTTTTAGAGTGCATAAGCCCCTGACGAGATAGAGGCGAGTACTACACGAGCTCGTTTTTCAAGTACGGAACGAGCCTTGTCTACAAGAGCGACCTCGTCTTGCTTGCTTCTGGCGAAGCTTCCTGCACGTCAGAATAGGCTGCAAGGTATGGTAGGAAGACTACTTTGACGGCCGACCACCACTAAAGAGCGATAGCGAAGCCAAGCCGTAGAAAGGCGAGCAGCCCTTATAGCAATAGAAAACTATATACTTATAGCCCTCTTTTTCCCCCGCTCACAGTAGTTCGTCGATCTGATGAGAGGAGACAAGCCATTTCAGATTCCAGCCCAGAAGACGTCTATTAGAAGGATAAAGAATGTCATATATTTCAGGAGCTAGATTAGTTGACGATAAACAAGTTAAAATAGCCTCAACAAAAATTGATGGAATTGGACCTAAAAAAGCCATTCAGCTTTGTTATCGATTAGGTATCAGTGAGAACATTAAGATAAAAGAGTTAACTAAATATCAGATCGACCAAATTGAACAAATGATAGGTCAAGATCATGTTGTTCATTGGGAATTGAAGAGGGGAGAACGAGCAGACATCGAACGATTAATTTCGATTTCTTGTTATCGTGGAATTCGTCATCAAGATGGATTACCCTTACGCGGTCAACGAAGTCATACTAATGCAAGGACTTTTCGTAAGCTAATTCGGAAATGAAAGAAGTCTACTGGAAGCCCTTGGTACTTGTCTGATCAATCACACTGATAGCTTCAATAGTTCACTGAAATTTTGATTTCGTTTTTTTTGGTATTTCACCGGTTACTAATCGTTTAGACTACTAGTGGGCTTCCTTCGCCCGCCTATCGTATCGGCTCGGCTTTGTCCGCAAAGCTACTGCTTTCGCCTCAGACGGCATGAGCGGTAGCTCATGAAAGGTATATTAATTTTTTTAGTGGTCGGCCTTCGCAAAGCTTCGCCAGAAGCGACGTTTCGCTTCCCGAATGTCTCTTTACTTTAGTATATATAGTGACGTCTTTCCAATGCCTCCTTCCTCGCCGCCAACGTACGCTATGTTGAGAGTAAGCAAGCTACCTTGCTTGCATTCGTTAAACGGTAGCTTCCGCGCCCTTCCTGCCTGCAACAATTGATGTGAATGATCGTGACAGCTCCTCAAATCCTATTCAGTCTGATTAGATATGTCACTGAAACAAAGTTCAATAGTTCTGGCTTTGTTTTCTTTTCGGATTTCGAGGAGGAGCCGGACGACGAAGCCGTCATCAAGATGTTTCCGATGCGACTCTCCCGGCGTTCTCTATTGTTCTTTTTTTTTCGGGTTTGGTCAGGAGGGACAAAAGAGAGATGCTTTCTATCAGTCAAAAGCGGATACCGTCCCCCATGCTCTTACGGTCCGCTTACCGAGGAATAGAAAGGTAGGACCTGGGGCCAGAGCTTTTTGGGTTGGGGTATAGAGCCGTAAGCGCGGTGGGGGTGACAGAGGACGTGCTCGTACGGTTCATAGAAGGATATGATCAACTCGTTGATTTTTGGGAACTTTCACTCCTCTATATTCGAAATATGCCTTTCTAGGAGCATTACGATCTGCAGCTCAAATGGTCCCTTATGAAGTCTCTATTGGTCTTATTCTTATTGTGCGCCTTGTGAGCGCGTTTTGATCCGCGAAGGCAATCGCTCGGATGTTCCCCTAACCCAACCCGGGAACGGACCGGAGGGAACCGCAGCATGGAGAATGTCCGCGTCTCGTCGCAAGGCTCATTTTTCGTTTTGGGTCATAGGGCGGGCTTCGAGCGGGCAGCTTTATCTGATCAAAGGCCGGGGCACAAGGGTCCTGGTACTATCCAGGTGCGAAGAACCCCGGAGGTGACTGCAATGAGCAGAAATCTCACTCACCGGCCTAAACGACGAGCAAACAAAAGAACGTGAGAGCAAGGGATCACCCAACGAATGGACGAGCTCCAAGGAGGGAGGCAAGAACCATGCTTTCAGAAAAGTGGCGATTCTTATCGTCATTGCTTTAATAACTGACTAAGCCGTGCGTGCCATAAGAGGTCATTCTCCAAACGGGACAGGGCCAAGCCTGACGGTTGTTTAAGTAGGTTGGGTGACAGATCGGCCATAGGAGTACTCCGGGAAAAACCAGGGCAACAAATGTAGAGCATACGACGATGCCGCCCGTTTTCATTTCGTGGAAGTCCCCGGCAGAGGAAAGGGCTGTAGGTGATAGCGCATTCTGCTTCTTATCGTTAGAGGGGCGCTGAAATCGTTCCTATTGCATCGTGCGTGGCAGCTGGTATATCAGAAGAAAGGCGGGCCGCTTGAACGGGACACCTATTCTCTTAATAGGCGGAAAAGCTAAAACGGAAAGGGGCCGAGCTGACTGATGAGTGATTAGCCTTTACCTCACTCTCATGTGGAGCTAACATGGCTGGCTACATACAAGTGACGCCAAAGAAAGATGAAACAGGACGGACGGTCAGAGGCCGCAGCGGGACTACCATAGGAAAGCCCGCCCCCGCTAGCTAACATAGAAAGATATTCCCGGATAGCATCCGTCTCTATGTTCATCTCTTCTCGACCAGCCGAATTGGGCTTGGGATGGGAATGGCTCAGCCCACATGCATCATTTGATGAAAGCACTCCTGTCGCCTCCGATGATTGCTTTGTCAACCACGCCCCTCAAAACAATGCTCTTCACGCGACGAGACGCGCCTTGGGTTGGGGTTGGGACAACACAGCAATGAGTAGTTCGCTGACGGTTGGGGTTGGGTCGAGAGCAGGATGCCGGCCGGCCTGGGGCCAACCGTCACTTTCCTGGGCCCCAACATCGTCATAAGGGGCTTTAGCCGAAAAGGAAGCAGCCCAGCCTCTTCAAGGGAGTTTTGTTTGGTAGGCGCTGCCTACTCACTCGGACAATGCTCTGAACACGAAAGTGTGCAGTTCCGCCCTCTTATCCCATGCTGAGGCACAGGCAGCGTCTCGGAAAGCACGGACGAGCCACATGCAGGGAAACTTGCACGTGTGGTTCTGGCCGGGGATCCCGGTATACTGTACTAATATGTGTAGGTCCTCGTAATTCGAGTGAGATTGTCATGGCGCAAAAGCAGATATGGTCCGGTATTCCCTTGTTCCCTGTATTGGTTATGTTCTTTATTTCTTGTTTAGCAGAAACTAATCGAGCTCCGTTTGATCTCCCAGAAGCGGAAGCTGAATTAGTTGCAGGCTATAATGTAGAATATGCGCGGGATGCGATCCTTAATAGTTCACTGTTGGCGGAAGCCAATGTCCCGGGGTCCCGGGGACTCATTCTGACTGAAACAGGGGGTGGGTCTTTACCAACTGAAAAATATTCGATTTGTTGAAAGCCAAAAAACGTGAGCGCAACGCGCGAACCTTCGCCCTGACGCTTTTCGTTATAGGCTCGAAGCTATTTGACTTTGATTGCAGGGTATCGTCAGATACTGAAAACATCAAATTACTTTGGCTGAAGATTAGTAAAGTCACGCTTTTCATTTTGTTATGAGTAGGTGCTTGCTGGGGCAGGGCACTCTTCATTCTTCATTCGAAACTAATGAATGTCGGGTCGAGGGTTTCTGCCTTGTTATCAAATTGGTCAAACTCCCCCCCTTAAACGAGCACGGGGCTTAGTCAAGTAGAACCGGGTTGCGCTGCCTGATGCTCCGATCGAAAACAAATCAGTGGGGCCATGCCGGTACGACTGAATATGCGTTAGAAAGGTCAATCCCTCCCCTACGACACCAAAAAAACCGGGCCGAATAAGAGCCCGCCCGCTTCCATAGAACTTCATCGTGGCAACGTAGACTTAAGTGGTCATATTGGATCCTTGGGAACCATCACTTCTACGGCCGGCCTATATTGAAACTTGAATGCCGTGTCGTCCAGCGGAGCCGCAAAGAAGGTGACTCGCGCAGCCAGCTGACTCCTTTGAAATAGAAAAGAATAACCAAACCAACCCAGCTGGCTGGTCAATCTCAGAGATCTTATCGTCCGGCAAACCGGAGACGGACGACCACGGTCCCTACCTTACCAGCACCGAAGGTGTACTAATCAATGAACTTTCGAAACCTACTTTTTCTTTTCTGACAAAATCAACCAAGCTTAAGCGGTCACGACAACATCCAAAGGTAACCTTTTGATTCTTCAGTAGGGGGACAAGGAAGAGCACGTAAGAATGCCGACCACTACATAAGCCAAACGTGGCTGAGAGAACGCGAGCAGCACAAAGTCGCGGTTGGGCAGAGCTTGAAGAAGCGAGCCCCTATCTGAGAAAGCCATTGCGCGCTAGCCTAGCTAGCTAACGTTTTTCAGCTGGCTGACGTTATGTTAGTTGTAGCGCGCTTTCCCTCCTTCTCTCACTTCGGAAAGATGACGCAGTATTTTCTTATGATGACCTGGTCGAGAGAGTACGATACATTGGTGTAAAAGATTGAGCGGGATCTGTGAGGTTGGTTATAGTAAGGCCCGGCCGTCAAGCTAAAGCTTGCCTCTATCATTAGTGAGGGCAGTCTCCGTTTCTGGATGGAGGGTATAGCCCTAATCTTCGGCCCGGGTTTTCTGTTGAGGGTAACGAAAAGCGAAGCTCGTCACTGGTGGGTGGTAGGTATATATTTTCTTTTCTGCTTAAGGTTGGAAGTTTTGAGGAAAGAGAGAACAACCTATTCTTTCTTCGATCAGAATAGTCTCTTTTTCCTGGTCCTATCGAAGCAGTCTTCCTTTCTTATAGAAAGGCACTTTCACATCTTCTTAACCCGAAATGGCTGAGTAAAGGATGGACATACGAAGAGCCCTTCGCGAGAGCTTCCTTTGCCTTTGATTGATAGAAGAATTCGGTGAGCGTCCTTCAATGCTTACTTTGTTAGTTGTTTAGCCTCCTTCATAGATGTGGAAGGGTGGCAGGATTCTTTTCTCATAGACCTTAATCGTAATATCTTCCCCTTCTGGTAAAGACAGAGAAGTCGCGAGACTGGCGTTGGCGTCTGCCTTTATGTTCTGCCCCAAGGGGACATGTTCAATGTTGAAATATGCGAAGGTGTGTGCTAATTCGCTCGCTGCTGTATGATAGGGTAAGAGATGCGGTTTTCTAACTTCATAGACGCCGTTCCTTTGGTTAATTACCAAGTTTGAGTTACCTCGAACTTCCGGTTGATGTACTTTGATGTCACGAGCTAGTTTCATTTCCATAACATAATAAGGGCCGTGTCTGACACGTTGTTGGAACATGACTCCGAAAAGTGAAGGAATGCGGGATCATGTTACCTTCGGGAGTAATAAAGACGATTCCGACCCCTTTGGACGTCCTTTCTTATCTGTTTTTGAGGCAACAATTCAAATACATCTCCCATACTTTTGACGTGGGTCTTGATGCGACTTCAATGCAGTAGACTGTTTCGAAAGGCAATTCTTGAAGCAATTTGATGTTCTCCCGTGCTTCCAAGAAAGATTTCAGTGCCTGTCCTTTCCTTACTCTGTCGATGGTCAAAACTTTGTTTGTGGTACGAATATTATGTCATACTGTAAGAGCAGTATCAACCATGACGCGAGTTGGGCGTTCAGCGAACCTGCGTCACTTTGATGAAGAAAGCTTGACTCCTTACACCCACCTGGTATATGGTGTTACCAATTAGGAAATGTCGTATGTGCTGCGAACATGAGAGCAAGGCATTTCTTTTTCACTGGTTAGACCGGTGTTCTGCGGCAGTAAGTGAAGGCATCAGAACAGGAGTGATTCTGGTTCTGGAAGGCACGAACGGTAGAACAAGAAAAATGGAGCTATCCTAAGCTTGAACGTAGCGAAGATCTACGAATCGTCATTCTGTTAGAAAGTTCACATCCCTCCCTGTCTTGCGTGGCTCCGTGCCGGGTCATGCTTTCATAAATCCCATGGTTCGTTGGATGAAGGTAGCACTTTTTGTCGCTTTCTGTCTCGCACCGCACTCTGTTCTTTCTAAAGGTGCTCCTAATCCCGCTTCACACGATGCTGCACTTGGTCAAAGGAAAATTAAGAATAGAAGGAAAGGAGATCTGAAAGATAGGCGGACGACTTGACTTATAGTATAGGTC
>Ga0209463_1000024_pt1:0-2500 | contig 134357 bp, 61 predicted proteins | sample AgamicMgSfrz_FD_187169 | JGI IMG/M metagenome (GOLD analysis project Ga0209463, IMG submission 187169) | Agave microbial communities from Guanajuato, Mexico - Mg.Sf.rz (SPAdes) (version 2) | ecosystem: Host-associated > Plants > Phyllosphere > Phylloplane/Leaf | place: Guanajuato, Mexico... | reverse complement strand
AACACTAAGTAATCCAAGCCAACCCACATTACTGACTAACGGTGGATAATCATATTTCTTAGAGGTACTAAAAACAACTCCATGAATGAGCAAAATGAAGGTTGCATTAATGATAAAGATCTCTGGGGAAACCGCTAAAAAAAGATTGAACATGTGAGAGGATCCGAACGAATTCTGCTTTCATTTCCCCCGTATAGAGCACTGAGTTACTAAGGTTACGGTCTTCATCCCACAATGAGGTCTTTTCGGAATGCCATGATCTCTTTTTAGAGCGTAACAAGTCCGGTCGAATTCCCAACCTTCTCTCTCGAGTATACTCAAACCAAAAAAATGAACGTCAAAGTGGCTTACTGAGCCTTCTCTTCTCCCCTACTGCCGCGGTGGAAAAGTGCCCTGGTCAAGTCAAACAAAGGTCTCCTCTCTCTCTTTATTATATTGAAAATTCTTAAGTGAAAGACCTTGGAATCAAAGCTATTGTCCTGCTGCCCTTTGAGACTCGAGAGGACTTCATGGAATTTCTCTTGCGGATACTCTGTATCCATTCTTTTCCTTATGAACGGCGCCTTGCCAGAAAGGCCAGCCTCCACCCCTATCCAGGTCCTTCATTTTTTGGAGGTCATTTTTTTTTCAACAAGTGGAGGAGCATGCATGATACAGAGACTCTTCTATGCGAATGTTCTGGCTTTCAAAAGACGAGTAAGGGACGGGGAGTTTCGGGAACAACCGGATTTGAAAGTTCAGCCTTACCCTATAGTAAGTAGAGTATCCTTTCCCTATCGTCGCTATATCAACATAGCCAACTAGAAAACTAATCCGCTTGTCAATTCTTGGTGTAATACTCACTCGTCAATTCTTGGTGTCAAAATTCTTCACTGATCAGGTGTGATCAGTCTCATCCGTGTAAGAATTAGGAATTATTCTTCCAACTCGTCCCAGAATGGGCGTTATGGCAAAGAACAAGAAGAAAACAAAAGAAGGAATTTGTCCAATAGTAACAAATGGTGCTTCCACAGGTTGACATCCGATCCAACCTAGTAGTAAGCAATCCGCCAAAAGCAACCAAAATATTCCTTGGTGAATCGGGCGAAAACTTGAACTACGTACATACATACTTTGAAAAAAAGGTAAAGCCAACAGACATATAAAAACTGGTGCTATTGCGGCTACACCTCCCGCTTTGTCAGGTATACTACGAAGAATGGCATAGATCGGTAGGAAATACCATTCCGGCACAATATGAGGCGGGGTGGGCATCGGATTAGCAGGTATATAATTGTCGGGGTGCCCCAAAACATTAGGAGCATAAAAAATCCAAAAGGAAAAAAAGATAGCAAAAGCTACCCAACCTACTAGATCCTTTACATAAAAATAAGGGTAAAAAGCAATTTTATCCATCTCTGAATGTACACCCAATGGATTATTTGATCCATATTGATGCAATGCGGCCAGATGAAGAAGACTGGCGCCTACTAAAATAAAAGGGAGTAAATGATGAAGACTAAAAAAACGATTTAAGGTGGCATTGTCCACGGAGAAACCACCCCAAAGCCAAGTCACTATGCTATCTCCTACTACAGGTATAGCGCTAGCTAAGCTTGTAATTACTGTAGCTCCCCAAAAGCTCATCTGACCCCAAGGTAGTACGTATCCTATAAAAGCTGTCACAATCATTAATAAGAAGATTACAACTCCGAGACACCGAACAAATTCCCTAGGACTGCTATAACTCGCATGATATAGACCACGAAAAATATGAAGGTGAACCACAATGAGAAACATACTTGCCCCATTAGCATGCATATAACGGAGCAACCAGCCCCCTTCAACATCTCTCATAATGTGTTCTACGCTGTTGAAAGCTAGATCCACATGAGGTGTATAATGCATAGCTAAAAAAACGCCAGTCACTATCTGAATGACTAAACAAATCCCAGCTAACGAACCGAATCCCCACCAATAACTAATATTGCTCGGGGTTGGATAATCTATCAAATGCTGATTAAGTGTGGAAAATATGGGTTGTTTAAGAACAGAGAATCGTTGGTTCCTTAGTGTCATTTCCCCCTATCTATCGTTACAACTCTTCTTCCCTCACCTTTTTAGCGTTCTGGTTCGTTCTATTATATAGATATAGATAACGACGATAATATAGATGCCCTTTCTTCCACATCCGAAGGATGGAGAGCGTATACAGCGAAAAAAGCGTCGAAGGACCGGGTTACTGAAGAGTCGTCCGACTGCTCGGTGACCGAATCCGAGAGGTTTTGACCTCTTTCTCCCGGGTTAACCTTAACAAGACCTATTCTTGAAGGTCGCCGATTTTTTCACTTCGAACTTCTTTTTTTTTCTTAAAAGAAGAAGAATCCGAAGTAAGAAGGCTTCGGTGTGTGAGAGAAAGAATCAACAAAGGAGAGAATTTCATAAAATCACTCTTCAGTTTTCACTTTCTTTTCTTGACGGTTTGATAAAGTCCATTTTAGAAAAGCGTTGGTTTTTCCAA